>Ga0116231_10001605_pt1 | contig 46612 bp, 23 predicted proteins | sample S1TSphgellanicum_2_FD_89695 | JGI IMG/M metagenome (GOLD analysis project Ga0116231, IMG submission 89695) | Host-associated microbial communities from peat moss isolated from Minnesota, USA - S1T2_Fd - Sphagnum magellanicum MG | ecosystem: Host-associated > Plants > Peat moss > Unclassified... | reverse complement strand
GGCCCTTCTTTTGCCCATAACTTGGGCTGCAAATGTCCGAATTGCCAATGCGAGGGCATTTTCGATATCTACGTTTCAAGACCTTTCCAATGACACCAAGAACACCCCAATGCGAGGTGTTTTTCCCCTTGCTGTCGAGCTCTGAACATTTGGGAGTCCCGGAGGACTCCCAACCTCCAACTTTTCCAAGTGTTGAGCTTCACCCCCACACTTGGCCAAAGTAGGGTTGCGACAATGGGCATGTTGTATGGAAAGAGCGATGATGTGCCCTTATGTCAAAAGTTTCATTATGAAATGATATTTACATGACTTGAGAGGACCAAATCTTTGTTGCCAATTTGGTGGTTATTGACCCGATGTGGGAAACCGTGGCTTTGAGTGTCATTAGTCAACTAGTAGGTGCAATTGCAAAACTTAACGCCATCGCTAAGATCTGCAAGTATAAAAGGCTTCATGAAGGGCACCATTTTATTTCGATGGCCATGGAAGTGCATGGCACACCTAAGCGTGATATGGATCGTTTCATCAATGAATGTGTTCGTATTTTTCATGATAGATGATCGAAAGGTCATTTATCCTTATCTTTTCGCATTCAATTTTTCAGGCAATGTGTTAGTATTGTTGTTCAACGTGCTTTAGCCTCTATTATAAAAAGGAAGATTATGTTGATAGGTGATGCTTGTTTTAGACCTCCCATTACTATTAGATCTCATGATTTGCATGTAGACAACATTAGAAGTCCATGGGCGAGATAACTTCCTAACACGAGAGGGACTAGCTCTTTCCCTTTCTTTTTTGGTTCCAGCAGGCTATGCCTCTTTTGGCCTTTCTTTGGCCTTCCCTTTTTGTCTCCCCTTGATGGTTCCAGCCATCAATCTTTTATTGGATCTTTGTGACAATTCTCTAAGGGGTGCCCCTGGGGGTGGGTAATATTGCAGATATTGTAGCAACATCGACAAATAGTGATCCATATTCCTTAACATAATAACTATTTTACTAGTCTCAGATTTCTCGTCATTACACATCCCTCCTTAGCAGTGTTTTTTTTTTCTTTCCGGCAATTTTTCACAAAATCTGGACCTTGAAAGACATAGTAAAGGAATGTTGTTTTATTTGCAAATTCTCACTTAAGAAATTCACCAAGTTTTTGAGAAATAAAATTTTGTTTGTTTGAAAGGGAAATTTTCACCACATTAGAGATATCCATAAAGTAAGAAAAACACAGCACCAAAACCCTGAGTTTGGTCATACACAGGGTGAGATTAAAAAAAAAACCTCCAAAAAAGTACATTAGCATTCAAGGGGGGATGAAACTCAAACCGTCAATTTTGGTAGTAAACTGAGTTTCATCCTATCTTTCCTTTGCCTGAGCGCCTCCACTGTTGCTACATACATTTTTATTGACCCTAACTTTACAACTGCTATAATTAGTCTCGAACCTGGTGCATTAAATGGTGAGCTTCAGCATTTCCTACTGAGTTGGAGCATTTTATGCTGAGATTTAATAAAATGTCTTTACTTTGCAGATACCACTGAAATCGTGGATAGGGGGTGAAAGCAGGCCCAAAGACAGGATGAAGACAGGGTTACTTTACAGATAATTCTATATTAATAGCTTGGGGGCAGTTTTTGGTCAGTTTTGACAGCTTTCTGAAGATGCGTCACCAACAAATGCAGTGATGCTACTTAAAAAAAAGTGCAACAAAAGGAATAAAGTATATATCACTGATCCTCAGCTAAGCAATATGTTCAACATGATGACATAATCTTGTGCAAGATAGAGAAGAGGAGAAAATCACGGATATCATATCTGTTAAACTTGACTAGTTCTCAAAAGGATAAAACAGTTGTGATGATGATCTGAAGGTGGGGGAACCCACAATTTCACAGATATTCAGGTTAAATCATGCAATTCTGTAACATTAGGTGTGTTTCGATAAGGCCCACCACATCAAAATGAATCATATTTGCCTACCAACCATTCCCACATGGTTGGATGCACACATTTTTGTCTCTGAATTGTTGGAATCTAAATCCTGGGAAACTAACTAACTAACTAACCCACCCGGTGTGTGTTTTTGAAGCATAAAATTGTGTTGTAATCTGCAGTGTCCACCACCATAACATGAGACATCCAACAAGAGGAGCTTGCTTGTGTGGAACATGTTCCAAGACCAGCATCATGCAACTTGTACATAAACATGTATAATGGACGGCCCCAGCTTGATGTAAAGCTGAATTTGCTTGCGTGCACATGAATCCAATGCTCTGATCTGTGATCTCCCAGAAGTGGTACAGAGGCAGAACCTATATGATATCCTTCCTTCCTCTTCCATGTACGCCATGTGATTTTGTCCTTGGTTCTTCGTTTTCTTATCCACCAACAGAATCAAACTTATCAGTGACACAGTTTTGTCATTTGGGTACTCATCTATGTAAGATATTTTAAATTAAAAAATAAAATAAGAATGTTTTTGGTTTGTTTTGGGTGCTTGTTCAAAGTTTAAACCAGCCATCTAATGACACACTCCTTTTTAAAAAAATTAAAGCAAACATAATCTACCTTGATATGCGTGAAACCAGATGTGCTAAGTATATATATAATCAACTCCACATCTGGACCTGATAACCTACCTACTCACAGTGCTCAAAAGATTGACATGAACAAAGTATTTCATCAAATGCATGGAAAACATAGTATCTCCATCACCTAGTCAAAGAGTTAACTATGAATTGGCATCTGAGGTGATAAGCTTCAAGACTTTAAACTTGTTCTAAGTTGTACACATAGGTTGCACACTTGAATCCTAGTGAGATTGTTTTATTCTGCAAGTAAAGATCATGCTGCAATTCGTACATGACACATAACTTCATGAACAAATTTTTTCATTTTTCTAATGAGACCCATTCATCCTGATTCTCAACTGAATTACTTATGCATACATCTCCATTTCTTCATACATTAAAATCAGTTAGTTGGCTTGCAAACAAAATGTCTTCAACTCCAAAAAATTGTTGAATTCAGTACCTATTCTTTTGGGAGGATAGAAAGATTAAACACTTCATTCCTACCAAAAATGACATTTAAAAAAATAATAATCAACTGGGGTTTCTTTCTAGTGTTGGGCATTTTTCTCTTTTTCAAAGAAAGAATGGTCAGATAAGGGCGAAGGATATAAGGGTACGGATATATGATCTTGACACACAATTCTCAACACCAGTCTTCCATTTTCAACCAGTGTTGGCCGGTTTTTGATTTTTACAAGAATCACTGGGTCTGGGTCTAGAGATAAATTTACATAAATTTTTTTAATGGAAGATCATTTGGTTTCAATTCTAAAGAATATTTTCAAAAATAAAAAACCCTGCTGGGTCAAAATTTCAGAACCAACAGTTTCAGGTTTGATGGGTTCAACCTTCTATAAGAAACCTCCAAGTCCAGGTTTCAGTCAATTCTGGCTTATTTTTGGGGATGGCTTCAAAGTTTATTTCTAATTGGTTTTCAATCCTTTGGATTTTGGTGTTCCCAAAGTTTTCTCACCAAGTTCTCATGACATTCTTATGATGTTCCTTTAACTTGCCAATGGATTCCCAAAGTTCCCAAAATGTTCCTCAACATGTTCCCAAAAACAATAATGAAAAAAAATTAAGGAATATCACAGCATATTTGTGTAAAGGCCACTTTAGTTCAGCCGTTGGAGATGCCTTTATATATTAAAGCTTAGGACTAAGACTTAAGACCCCAGAACCCTAAAACTCAAACCTAGAATCCTAGAACCTAAAAACCCTAAACCTTGTCTAAATTAAGACCCCAGCCACTACTAACCCTATGACCCAAACATGCTCTATAAAAACCTTAAGACCCATTGAGTCTGGTTTTTAGACTTGGATCTGAATCCAAACCCAGATCTAGACTAGAACCCAAAACCACCCAACATAGGTTTAGAGGATTAGAGAAATGTTGATTATGGGTATCTTTTAAATTTTGAAAATAATTAAACCTCTCTGGTCATGGGTATTTTCGACAAGATTCATAAGTTGATTAAATCAATTTGCCAATATTTCGCTCACTTAACCTCCAGTCATGAGACTCAGGTATGTGGGTATGGAACCAGCCTAAGAGTCAATGAAAGAAGAATTAACCAAAGAACCTAGGGTAGACTGGCCAGTGATTGAACAATGTTATTTCTGGTGTCCAAACAAAACTTGAACCCCTATCTTGGCACATCTGACACATTAACAATCATCAAAAATGGACTAGAAAGGAGAAAGTTATGGGCCCCCAAAGTAAAGGAGACCACAAACAAAAATAAATAAAATCACTGAACACTACAGAGGCTGGTTCCCGAACACCTCAAAAATTCTTTGTATGTTACTTTGTTTTTATTAGAGTTGAAAGATGATTTGTAGAATTTCAGGTGACATTCTTATAATATTTAAATTGTTTAAAATGAATAAGAAATAAGAAAGTTATGAGGTTTGAAAGTAAAAAGGGTCCAAAGAGAAGGAAAAAAAAACCGTGTTTTATAAGTTGGAAAGCTTTTTAAAAAAAATTCATTACTCCTTCTGCTTTGCACTTCAAAGATGATTTCTAAAGCTTGATGTAGCACTCCCATAACATTTTAAATCACTCAAAATGAAGCACATATGATGAAAAAATAAATAAGTGTTTGGTCATAGGCAAGTGATGAGTGATGGGCTGGTCTACCCTACCCTAAACTACTGGTTCTTGGACTCTTCAATTTTTACACAAAACCCAGAAATGGTGGCTCTTTGATTCTGAGAATTTTCAAGAACCTGAAACCAGAGGTTGTAATGAATTCAAACAACCAGGCCCAACACTGGCTATGTCCATGAGTGTTATGGACACGCAGAGGAGCCTTTGAGCACACACCTTGATCCAGCTAACCACCCCCACTGCTTTACCCAAGCAAATCTCAATCTGAACCATAACTTCGAGACGTCATAAAGCCCACCCAGTGTGTGGGATCATCACTCACTCACTCACTCACTCACTCACGGGGTGTACAAGAGCTGTCTGTAAAGCTGGCAATGTTTGATTTTCTGATGTAGTTAGTAGTTTCAATATTTCCAACTCACCCGCCGACCACTCTTTCTACCTGAAACTCGTGCACATGACATTGTCCTTTGCTCGATGTTAGGCAAACTCAATGTTGCGAACTATATCACTACTACAACCAGCCACGGTGCTGTTACAGTTGGCTGGCACATGTGCAAATCAAACTGACCCGCCATCCATTACCAGCAGCATTGTCAATTGTTTATATGATGCGCATGGGAACAGCCTCTCAGCAGAGATGTGTGTGTAGTTGGCACACATGATCGATTGAAACCATCATGTGGATCTATTGTGGCCTCAGCCCAGCTGAATAAAAAAGAGTACTAGTTTTCTTTCCCTCAAACATAGTTTAATTTTCCATACTCCCTCCCACTCCAGCCTTTTTCCAGTGGACCCGGCAGCTATGAGCTCATATTTGCCATTGTTCCAGAACTTGTACCCATACATCATTGCAGCCAACTCACTTGGCAACTTTGGGTTGGTGGGAGGGGAAGACAGAGGTGGGGTTAACAAAACATTGGTGGTTCAATCTCTTTAAATATTCTGCCAATTTGTAGCCTGGTCCAACCACGCTAACTCCTCATGGAGCTTCTTCCTTCCCGCTAGGTAGGGTAAACATGCCCCCCACTGGTCATCACCCGGTAACTGAACACCCCTCTTGTGCGGACCAGTGTCAATGGATGGTCACAATCCTTTGTGTAACCCTATGGTCGAACACTCGGTCTTGAAAAAATATGTTCGATCTTTTCATATAATTTAAATGAAATCTTTTTGTGTGTGTGCGGTTATGGGCATGGGAAAAAACAATAACAAAAAATAAAAGCACAATGTCATATGTAATCAAGTTTGGTTATGGGAAAGGATTAGCACATTACATGAGTAGTCATGTTTGGTTATGGTAGAGGACCAACCCATTGTAATGCACATACCCTCACAAAGAAAAACATTAAGCTTGGGTTCAAAGTTACAAGTATTTGGCCCTTCAATTCCAAGGCAATGGACAACAAGACTTAATTTTTAAAAATTTACATTGTAACAAACATCAACAACCATGGAAGTGATCAAAAGGAATACACATCAATTAAAGAAATTGATCACAATCAAAATCAATAATGGAAGGAGGAATCTGTTGTTGCAGAACTTCTCCATATAACTAAAACATTAATCCATTAAACAACACTTGAAGATCACCCTACCAACAGGTTAGAATTTGACCAATGCTACTATGTAGACATGCCTTACAGCCCTATTGTGATAGAAGAGCAATTAGACAACATTGTAAACCTAGATGAAGTTGTTTTTGTGTCGCAACTTTAACTATGGGCTCATGACCGAGACAAAGGCTTGCAAAGGTGTGGGCCAAAAGTGAAGCCTAAGAGTCACATTTCATGTTCCCGGGAATGTAAGAGAGTGTGAGGGAATGAACCCACACACTCCCAAGTGGGCTCCCACTTTGGGAGTTACAATCCCGATGGACTCTCGAATCTTCAGAGGGCAATTTCATGGGTCAAAACTTAGTGGATTAAAAAGTTCCTTATAACATTGAAAAGTTCTTGAAACTTAAATTTCTGAAATGGGCTTGCATGATCCATTCGGGTACTTGAAACATAAGTTATGGCCAAAAGAAGGGCCGAGAGTCAAATTGGCAATTTGACTCCCGACCACTAAAAGTCAAGAATCGCCCCAATTTCCTTGTGTGCAGGTGGCATGCCACATATCGTTGGAAAGTTCTTGACGAGGGCTACAACTTTTCTTTAAACCTCACTTCAATCAGAGGTCTAGACACAAAGTTATGGGCCTTTAAAGTTGTAGGAGTCCTAATTTCGGAAATTTCGAGACTCTCAATTTGGGAGTCCCGGGACAAAATGACATTTGGGTGTTGGCCTTGTGGCTAAACACAGAAAATACTATAAAGGGGAAGGTGATGGTTTTCACCCAAGTTCGGGCCATGGTGAATCTTATGAGTCTATGTTTATTCGTGGCTCGTTCGTGCACCAAAAGTGTTTCAACTATGCAATAACCAACTTGTTGTTTAGTTTATGCAGGTCCATGTGAATAATTGACTTGCTTGTCATTTGTCCTAGTCCCCATCCTAAAGGTTTAGCATGCATTTTTACCCCCGAAATGTTACAAGCTAGTGAGCGTACCCCAACTTTTCATCCTTCTGTTGTTTCAACTTGGACTCACAGTTGAATCTATCAAAAAGCTTGGAGGTGCATCATTTTGAGTTAGTCCAGAAAACTTAAAGTCTTCCAAATCTGAATTCAAGAAGCCATGAGGTTGTACAATTTGCTCTCATTACTTTATTTACCTACAAGACGCATAAGGGGAAAGGAGCCATTAAGTGATTACTTTAGTCACATGTTGGGACTTCTACTAAATATCCAAACATTATAAGGAAAAAAATCATGGACAAGGTAGTTGTAAAAAAAATTAGAGAAGGAAAGAAAAGAAAGAAAAGATGAAAGAGCCAAAAAAATAATAGAATTGGAGATTATAGCAGATAAGCATTTGTTAGAATTGCTAAAAAGCGTGCTAGAACACAATTTACTACAACTTGGACTCCAACAACTATCAAGGAGGTTGGTGATAGATTTCACCAAAATTTTCAAGCAGGCATGTGAACATATCCATGTAGGTACATGAGTGTTAATCTTGGATGCATAATTTGGGTTTAGTAACAGGTTAGGCAGCGAGCACATGCTAAACAACAAGCAAAAAGGTGTCAAGTAGCAAGGTTGTTGCCTTCTAATGATTAAATAAGAAGGATACATATGGTCACCACCAGGACTAGAACTAAAAGAGAACATGATCTAGGATCACCGAAGTGTGAACCAAGTAAAAGCATTTTAAGAACACCCAAAAGACTAGAAGACCACAATAGGTTTCAACAATATTAAAATTTTGAATTCAAAGTTTCAAAAACATGTCCAAAAGACCAATGCAAGCCATAGTAATGATGGAGTTTCAAAGCGGAAGTTTCAAGAACATGTCCAAACTTGAATAAGCTTCAACAACATTGAAATTTCAAGTTCAAAGTTCAAAAACATGTTTAGAAGACCAATGCAAGCGACAACAATGATGGAGCTTAGAGCTAAAAGTTTCAAGAACATTTAGGTGAGCTCAAGTGCATCTTCTTCTTGGTGATGTATTGTTCCTATTGATGTGCTTCTTTTTCTTAACGTTGTCATCTAACACATGATGTGTTGCTTGCTGCTTCTTCCTCGTTACAAACCTTTAAGAAAACCTACACCCATTGCTCATGGTGATAGATGTCCAAGAAAACTAATGTTTGCTGGCATTGAACCTTCAAGAACCATCACTATGATAGAAAGCAGAAGTAGAAAGCTCCCACTTCTACCTAATGACTGTGCATAAAAATAGGCACCCGATGTAGAGCCATGTTTCTTGGTGACATGTGTCCAAAAACTCTCACACCACAAACATGCATTGGGTTTGTCATGCCCATTGCTGCACCCAAAGACTTGTGGCAATTTGGTGAATGGGAGCTTTTACTCCCATTATCATCGATTCATAGCCCTAGCTTTTGTGAAGATCCTGACCACACGTTCAAAATTGAATGGTTATTTTGTAAATGTGTGGGTTTGAGACTTTCATCTATTTTTATGATAGGATAAAAGAATCTATAAAATAAGATATCCTTGTTTGGTTATAGGTGAGTTAGTGAACTCTCTTGAGCTCTGATGTGTTTGAAGCTTTTAAAAAAATTTGGGTCATTTTTCACCACCAGATCTTTAGAGGGGCATAACTTCCTCAATTTTGACTCGATTTAAGATTTAAGTGATTTAAAGGGCGTTGGGTGCACTCTCTCCTCCTCTACACTTTATCTTCATACACCAGAAACAAAGGAGGCACCCAGTAAGATTCAGAGCTGACTGACACACTAAGTGTTCAGTCACCAGCCTGTTTACCCTAGGTTTCTTTTGTGAGTGAAACAAGGCATCACAAACACGCTGGCCCTGCCAATAAGACGTTGTACATCTACCTACTGTGTCCACACTCTGAACACAAAAAAAATCGGTTCCAATGTAAATAGCCTAAACACTTTCACCAAGGAAACCATTTCGCCTAATGTGAAACCAGTTCGAATAATGTAAAACTTCCAAAACTTGGATCCAATGCAATAGTGCAGGGTCCAACAAAAGACAATGCAAGAAGAGCACTTATTCATAGTCTTCCCCCACCTCACCTCACCCCCCCTCTCCCAACTTCCTTTCAGTCCTGTCAGAGGTCTAATATGCACGACATGGGTCTCTATGTCTAATAAGTCACAGCAGCTTTGAAGTTTGGCTACATTCAATACTACTTGATAATGAAGTCTGAAATACTTATATACATAAAATTGTTCAATTGTTCATTTTATTTCTAATTCAATACCCATAAAGTAACACCATGATGGGCCTCTACTATTCCAATTGCAGTAGTAACTCTTTTTGAAGTAAAGTAGTGAGTCAGTTTGTGCTCCTTGACGTTGAAAAACAAGTAGTGAGCCAGATCTTACCTTGTAATCCCCCTGGCAGTGGGATCTTCTAGCAGAGTGTGAGGTTGCTCTTTATGCTCGATAATGCACACAGGTGAGGAGGGCATTGCTACAATGAGGCAGCATTTGGCTGCTACCTCATGTGGGCCCTTATATTGGTAATGCCCTTGCCCTTGTGGTTTACCTTACACTTATTTTGGGAATCCCTACATCCCACACCCGGGGAGCTTACCCTACACTTGGAATGAGGGCACGAGATGCACGCATGCCCTGTAGCTAAGCTCACCCCACTTTAACCTCCTAGAAATAGGTAATCTTCTTCCCTTGGCAAGTTCACCCATCTCAAGATTCTGTTGCAGGCCACTCTGATACCTCGGAAGTAGTTGTAATTGATCGTTGGCATATGATCTGTGGATTCTTCTCATCCATGTGATGTGGTCCTGGCCCAGACCAGACCCTTGCTTTCTTTCCCTCACTAAATTATCAATCTTCAAGATTGCTCAAGTGGGCTTGCTCAAGTTTGGACTTGACTACACAAGTAATTAATTGCCTTTGAAACCTTGACTCCACCATATCTTGGCTCCTATTTCTCTTTTCAGAGTGCAGAGCAAGTGCAGGTAAAAAATTGTACTTTACACTTCTGCACTTGCTGGAGCAGTTGATACCAGTTTCTACATGCAGCCCATATCTGGATCCAGTTAGCTGCTGCTCAAAGTGAACAACCACTGCATGTGCAGGAGAGCCGTAGCTTTCTGTTTGATAAACAGACAGAGTGTGGCAAATGATTTGATTGCTTTCTGTGTGAGCAACAGAGTTGCAATGATTTCATCCTGCAAATGGCAACCGATTCAGGTCTCTAGCTCATCTATGCTACAACTAAACTTAATGTTGAATTTAAGTTTGTATGGGTGTACTTCTTCACTCTTTAGTCTTTGTGTCAAATTATTTTGTTCTCATCAGCATGATGTTGCTGATGGCAGCAAGTAGAAAGGACACCAACTGCTTAGAGCATCTCCATCCCGAGCAGGAAATTGGCCTTGATACATTGTTTTGGATGAATTAGTACGGCCCTTGAAAAGCCTTTGAAACTAGTGTTGGGTGGTGCCAAGCTGGAACCCTGGTATATTTATATTATTTATTTATTTATATACTTTTTAAAATCTTTTTGAGAGAGAGAGTGGTAGGTACTGGTGCGTGTATCAAAGAACTGACCAAATTGGTATGACATTAGACAATACCAACCTCATACTAATACATGCCTGGAAGGGACTTGAGAAAATAGAGTTATCCGTAAAGTAACCCTGGGCTTCACCCTGTCTTTGGGCCTCCTTTCATCCCCTATCCTCTGTTTCAGTGGTATCCGCAAAGTAAAGACAGTTTAATAAATCTCAGTATGAAATCCTGACACAGCATTTAATGCACAAGTTCGAGACTAATTATAGTAGTTGTACAGTTAGGAGCCTTGAAAACATATGTAGCAGCAGGAGGGGCGCTCAGGAGAAAGGAAAGACATGATGAAACTCAGTTTACCACCAAAATTGATGGTTTTCTGAGTTTCATCCCCCCGTTGAATGCTAATGTACTTTTTTGCAGGCTTTTTAAAAATCTCACCCTGTGTATGACCAGACTCAGGGTTCTGGTGCTGTGTTTTTCCTTACTTTACGGATAACTCTAATAGGTACTAGTTTAATATCAGGGCTATATCAATCTCAATACCGGGTACATATCTGCTACATACCGGCCAAAATTCAGCCTTGGACCCCTAAGACGAGGACCATGCTTTAATGAAAGTTTTTAAAAATCCAATAGCCTACGAGGCTGCTAGCAAAAAAATTTAAAATATTTGATACCAGTACAAGCTGGTATGTTCAAAAGTTTGATACCAGTTCCAGGATGTGATACCTTTTGAGAGAAATGAATATTTTCAATTGGATAATCATAATGATTGGCCCAGGTGGTGAAATTTAAATAGTCTCTCACTTTATAAGTCCACATTTTTATGTTTACGGGTGAGGATGGAAGACTGATTAGCACTTATAGAAGCTCAAAAAGGGACTGTGCAGCTGGAGCTGCTCTTATAGGGAAGAATGGTTTGAGTGAACCAGCCCCCATGACTGCACCAGTCCCGTTTTTGGATGGAAGGCAATCCATCCAACGACTTTGGGTTGACCAACTATCTGCAATAGTTGGGCTTTTAAAAAAGGTTCCCTTATTTTTGACATTTTTTTTTTCAAACCTGTTTTACAAACTTACCAATCCCATTCTAGGGCTTGCAACCCCTTTCCATCTTCCCCTTCCTGCATTTTTGGTGGGCCCAACACTCTAGCATCAAGTGTGTCCAAGAGCAATGTGCACAGCTCCATCTCCAACGCATTGTTTGTTCCAATGTGAGCTTCATTGTGCCATCACCATGCCTATGTCTCCAAGTACACTTTGCACTCTACCCCCTTTTGTTAGCTTTTTTAATTTTCTTTTATTTTGCATTGTGATCTAGAAGATGACGATGAGTGGTTATTTGTTGTCATCTTCCTCTTCATTTTGCCCTAGTACAAAAGACAATGATGAGTAGTTGCGTTGCTCGTCTTGGTTTTCTTTGTGTTACTAAAAGTGTTTTAATATGCAATACCCTCATCATGCTTAAATTAAACATATTAATTTTTTTTGTTGTATTTTTTTGTAAACTCAATTCCAAACCCACATCCTATGCCTCAAAAGGTTCCTCTTCTAATGCAAGATGAACATGGAGATGGAATGGAATAGAATGAATGGGTTCATTAAGGATCAATAGGGTGTTGCAAGGTGAATGCATGCACTAGTTCTTATGCAGTCAAGTGGTTGCTTCATAAAACACTTGGACCAAACACATGGCCTTCATATGCAACTGGGTATATCTAGGCATACATCTACTCATTTTGGGGGTCATAAGCAACAAGACCACACTTCTATAAAGGTTTGTATTTTAAACAACTTGCATGCAAAGCAAAAATGGAATGAGAAGAACACTTTTGATTGAATAAAAAAGAAAGCAAAATTTAAATGGGATGAACTTCAAACCCCCAAGTGTAACAAATGCAAAAGGTACGATGGCCCTTGTTAGTATGTTTAACCTTTGACATGTTGTTGGGCATCATTGGCATTTTGGCATGGGGGGTGGGGTTTATCCCACAAAATGCACGGGCATGGCTTTAGAAAGATGACAACCTTGTTGAGGCAATCTGAACAAGTGGAATTACCTATGCAAAACCTTTCAAAATTGCATGGGGTACTCGAAATTGAACATCAAATTCCACTAAGTGTAATCAAACAAAAAAATGGATGCAATATCAAAATATCATAATTTAGAAATTATTCATGGATGGTATGTTTGCATACTTAAATTGTTTTTTATATTAACATTATTTACATCTTTAAATTGAAATATATAATTTTTTTTTAACATTTTTTTTGTGTCAGGCTTTGAGGCACAATAAAGGAAGCTTTTATGGCCGATGTGATTTGACTTGTGCTTACGATTCGTCATTTGTTCATTCATCATCATGCAACAAAAATTATAATAGCTGTAACAAACTATTGTACAAATATGGGCATTGCATTTAATTCATCCTCCTCGGATGAATAATCATAAATATGTCATTATTTCAAGCTTGTAATGAAGTTTTAATGCATATACCCACCATTTTTGTATCAAACCATTGTAGCTTAATGTGGCATGATATCTTTTTGTTACCATCATTTTTGTAGTATGGTTACTTGAACATTATACTTATATATAATTATACGTGTATATAATTATATTGCTCGCTTTCATGAAATGACCCCTTGGTGCATAGACTAGTTTGTTTATGTGGGTATTATGAACTCTTGATCTTCTATTGTCAATGGTTTGGGTTCTCCATAAAACCCTCAATTTGCAATACCCACATCATCCACTAACCCATGTTCATGTTACACTACCTTCATTTAAACTTTTGTTTAATATCTATTTTAAATAAATTGGGAGGACATTAGGTTTAAGGTAACCTTTTTGTTGGCATTTATATTATATTTTCATAAAATATTTTAAAGGCGAATTTATGTATTCACATACACACATATATAAGGAAGTTCATGTTTTTCTTTTCTCTTTCACGTACTAAAGAAAAAGAGAATGAAGGACTCCATGGCAAAGGTATGAATGATATAAACCTTCCCACTTGTTTTGTTTACATTTTATTAAGGGTTGGGGTTCCTCCCCCCAAATTAGGTTTAAAGCACAAAGTTTATTGGTACTTATATAAAATTGTTTCATATTTTTATTATAATTATGTATCCAATGTTTATAGCATGTACACAATTTAGGGTTATGCAAAAATAATTCCAAAATTAAGTTTAACACCTAGTTGTAAAAAAATTGTTAAGTTTTAACATTAAAGTTATGCAACCAATTCTTTTTGTGTTTATTTGATTGAAGGTCAATGTAGGGATTTTTTGATGCATGAAAAGGTTTTAACTCAACATTTTAGGGATTATTTGTACATGTCTACTTAGTTTTTCAAATTTAAGCCTATGCATCCATTAGGTTGTAACATCTACATAATTTATGGTTTATGCAAACAAAATTTACAAATTAGGTTAAGGGTTTTTTGGTCATTTGTATGAAACTATTTAGTTTCTAGATGAGGTTAAGGTTCCAATAGTTCAAATGTTTACATAATTTAGAGTTGATGCAATTGATTGTGTAGGAATTATGCTGACCTAAACTTGGACATTTGCATTAAATATTGATGATGTGGGTATTGTAATTTCCTGAACTTTTTAATTGCCCTAACCTAGGTGGTGGATGAGAAGTATTTGCAATACTTGCATCTTCCAACCTTTTTATGACCTAAATATAATTGTTAGCAAAAATGATATGGGAATTGCAAGGACTTGGGTTATTTGCATTTCAATTTTGTAATAGGTGCCCCATCTCAACATGAGGGTATTATGGAACTTGCTCCATTGTCATTCAAGTTTCATCACATCATGATTGGTCCAATGTATGTAATACTCTCAACCATAATTTTGCCATTATGATGAAAAATATTTAAAAGAATAAAATTATGCAATACTTGCATTTGAAGCATAAAATCATGGTTGGATTTTTTATGTTTTAGGTAATACCCAAATGTTGCACATAAGATATCCATCGTTAATGATAAAAAAAAGTACAATGATAATTTTGAATTTTTTTATAATTAGAAGAAAAATAAAAAATTAAACTCATGATTTTGAAAAAAAAGAATAAAATATTTTATAACAAAAAAAGGCAATACAATTGTAGAAAGAAAAATAAATTTACCCAAAAGATTTTTTAAATTGTTAAAAAGAGATAAAAGCTTGGCTAGTAAAATATATAGGTCTTGCCAAAAGATATAAGTTTAACCATTTGAAAAGATAAAGGTTTTGCTAAGAAATTTAAAATTCATACATATTTAAAAATATGATTCCTATTAAAGCCTATTACAACATGGATAATTAAAAATTAACAATGTTAATGTTGAATATGGCTTTACATTTTAAGTTGACCTAAAATCCAAAAAAATTATGATTATGAGAATCCAAATAGTCCTCCAATTAAACTTTCACCCAATAATTTTTTTGCCAAGCTCCAAAATCATTAAACTCCTTATTTTGATAGACATTTCCACATGGCGAAATGCGAAACTAAAGCAATAGAATGCCATGATGCCACTACCTTTTAAGTGTTAACTTGACATTCAACACAACAAAATTGTGCTTAATGGCAACACAATGTTGACCAAAGCCAAAAATCGCACCACAAAATGTGTGCCAACAATTGTGATTTGATGTTGAATTAGTCACAATTTTAAAAAATTAGTAGTTAAATTCACAAAATAAAATTACAATGATCATAAGGGTAATAATGTTTAGTCAAGTTATTGAAAATAGTCATGATGCACCCTTTAGGTTTAAGTGGTACTATGGGTAAAAAACCTTTTCAATTCCCAGATTTGTAACAAAATGAAAAATCAAGGGGACACAAGTATTGCTGGGTGGACCCATTCAAAATATCATACCTTCAATTTATTAAACCCATCAAAAAAAAATTTAAATTAAGAGAGTTCTAAATAATGTTTTGGTCAATATATTAACTAGGTTGTATAAATGAATTAGATTTTTTAAAATAATTAATTTGATGTTCCTAATCATTGCACCTTTTCACAAAAAAAGAATGTAACAATGTTTGTTGTCTTTAATTTTTTTGGTTAGGAACACAAGTTTGAAACATGTTTTGGTTTTTTATTTTGGATATAATTTTCAAAGGTACTTCATATGACATTCTATTTGATTTCTCATTAATTAATTGAATAAAAAAATTTAATTTTGAATTTCCAAAGTTTAGGAATATCATTTTGAAAAAGGCCATTCAAATTGGGAAAAAAAAAATTGTAATAATTCTCACCTCTTTTTTATTCCATTGAACACTTAATGCCACACAATTTGGCATGCAATGGATAAACATGAATAAAAAGGAAATTTTATAATTGTAAAAACATTTAAAGGGAAGGGGTGAAAAATATTATATGGCTAATTTTATAAGTTTCATTATTCCTTGAGGTGGTTCTTAGTGGGTTCACTTGATGATATTTTTGCTTAGGGTGTGTTCCCTAACTCTCATGAAGAAAAAAAAGCATGAGAGTTATAAGATTAAAATGAAATCAATTTGCATAAATCAAGAATTTTTTTTTATGTGCACAGATAATGAATGACATACAACCATGAAACAAATGGAGTCAAGAGGTCAAAGGAGTGTTAGCCAATGTGTACAAGCCCTTTGTTGGCCTTGCCTACCAAAGGCAAGGATATTGTGTTTAGATTCATAGAGTATAATAATTAATGGATTTTGGCCCCTAGGTAATAATAGGTCTATTTTTATATGAGGATTTTTGAAAGATGATATTTTTGGCTTGTGAGGAAACTTGAGATTAGTTATAATATCTTGAAGGATTTTGGTTTCTTTTAGAGGATTTTTGGAGATTTTATTTTTGCATAGTGAAATATTTGAGTTTCCATCATTTTTCTTTTGCCTTAAGATACTTTTTAAAATGTAAATGGCAAGGCCACAGTGTGACACACCCCTTGTTTTTGCTATGGGCCATGGTTACTTGAGCTTGCAGATATAACACTTTTAAGCACTGATAGTATTTCCCTTAAAGTTTAATAATGGCTTTGCAGATAGATAGATAATGGGTGGTGGAGCTTTTTGCATGCAATTGGACACTTGTTTATTATCTTGAAATTGATTTAGCAGTTGCCCCAAGATGAAGAAATTAAAAAAAAAATTGATACATTAGGTAAGTGCATGTGTTGGGTGGTTCTTTATTTTTATGAAAAACCTCCCATTCTAGTACCAAAAATTAAATTAGAATGGTTCTAGTTCCAGTTGTGGTTCCACACATAAATGAAACTTGGAATTTGGTTCCAAGTCTAGTTTTTCACCCCAATTTTTAAAAAATAAAAATAAAAATCTTGTTCTGGTTCTAGTTCCAATTTTGAAAAATTAGATCTTGAACTTTCAGTTTTTTTTCCTTTTTTTCTCAAAACATTATTGGGATTTTTTTTAATTCAAAATTTTCATCCATTTGGAAGATTTTTTCATCCATAATCTGATTTTTTTTTCATTTTTCATTTTCACCCATCTAGTTGTTGAATGAGGATTAATAACATGATAAGGGGATTCTTTTTTAAAAAATTAAAAATTAAAAAAAAATTCTAGGACATTTTCAAACCATGTGGCAGGACAATAAAAAATTAATTAATTAATTTCAGATTTCAGTTTGGAATTAATTGGGAAATTTCTCCATAAATTCATATTTTTGACATACAAAGTTGTATTCCAATGATTTTTGCACCATTGGTTTCTTAGAGAGGAGACCTATGCATGTGAAAGGTTTTAACCCATTTGGAGGGATTCTAAGGGGTGCAAAAGGTGGTGTGTGCAAGTTCAAATTTCATTAAATTTTTGGCGTTTTGTCACTTCTGTTGGGTTAGCATGAATATTTGTAATTAACAAGTGGTGAAATGTCATGCCATCAACATCATAGAATGTTGTGCCACCAACTTTTGACTTTTGCATTTGCATTTGTCATAATTTATGAGCATAAATTACAAAAGTGGGAATTAATGTTATATGAAAAAGTTCATTTTCATTTTGTGTTATTTACCACTTTGTTATTTTGACATATTTGTGAAAGTATAAATGTGAGATATGCAAGGCTTGGTAGGGCTTGTTGTTTCATAATGAGTTTGTGAGACATAGGTGATACAAAGTTGGGGTTAACCATGCAAGCCTAGCTTGTGCATTTTTTCCATTAAACAACAAAACCCTTAGTGTGTAAAAACAAGGTTGGGAATTAGTGAGAATCCATTTTGGCATTGTTGTGAACATTTTTTAATTCGATCATCAAATTGTACCATTAATTATTATGGTGGTGAGATTGACTTGATAGCAAATAGATCACAATTGTTTTGTTCACAATGAACCCCACATTTGTTTGGCCCTATGAAATGTTTATGATGAGTGCAAACGCCTTGAATCAAGGTTGGGTTAAGCCCACATGTTCAACATCCTTTAAGAATTGGGGTTTAGAACCCAAAGTTCAAGGATATATAAATAAACCATGAAGGTGGCATGGGATTGAGAATGAAGGAACATTTTGTGCACAAGTGGTATTAATGGGTTTACAAGGTGAGGTGTTCGATTTTAACAATTGACATCATTGTCATCATTTTCATCAAAAGGGGAATTCAAATTAAGATTCAAATTCTGTGACAAATCAATTACAAATTGTTGCGCCATTGTTGTGGGACATGGATGAGCTTTATGGAATCACTAAGGGGTCGCATTGGTATTTGAAAATGGTTAGCACCATTGAATTGGATGATTTCATATATGCATAATTCATAGTTGTTCAAAACCTTCATTACATGGAAAGAGTTGTTTTAGCATTTTGAGGGTTTGTTGATGGATCCATCAAACATAGATTGAGGAATGATGGTTGTATCAAGCCACCCAATTGTGTTCCCATCACCAAGGGTATTACGGTTTTTAAAGTGTTACTATGACTTCAATTGTAATCATGACAACTTTGAATGGCAGTTCAACAATGGGTATTTGAGAGTGGACATTTCCATTAGTGGGTGAGGTCCTTTGCTTGTAATTAACCTTATTAGGGAGTTTTTCCAAAAGTTATGGAAAATTACCAAGGGGTTCAAATGAAAAAATTCAAAGTTTGCAAAAATTCTAACATAAACCCAATAAAAGTTCATGAGACTTTCTTTCAAAAGGTGTGTAGAAGGAAACTTTTAAGGTAGATTATGGACCTTAATTACCTCATATGGATATTAAGTTTGGGTTTGGTAGGACATCAACATTTTACATAGTTATGTCCACCCACCCACCCTACTTCTATTGTTAAACCCATAGTTAGGATAACCATGTTGGCACAAGGGGGGGGTGACGTTTTGTCAAATTGAGTTATGCACCTTTGACAATTATGGGATCAAGAACAAGAGGGATTTTTTAGTGTTGGAAAGGAAGTTGGTGATGTGGGGGTGCTAGGATAGTTCAACATTGCCCCACATTTTGTGTGACAATCATAGGCCATGCTTTCAACCTCAAATAATGGGGATAATTTGTTGTCCTAGCCCAAGGAAAATTGATTGTAGAAACATGAGAGCTGAAAATTGTTCTAGTGGGTATAGGCAGTGAAATGCATAAAACATAATGACTATTATAAAATTATACTAGATGTTTTCCATTTGGGTTGAAGGAAATAAACTAATTGAAAAAACAAAATCATACTTGAAGATGATAATCCAATTTTTAGGCAACCTTTTAGGCTTAATGAGGCGAAGAGAACATTGTTTCAGGCTCATACAACAAAATTGTTGAATGTTGGCTTAATAGATTTATCCACAAGTGAGTATGATTCAACAACACTAATGCTAACCAAGAAAAATATCTTTGGCAATTGCATTAAATGTCATATGTGTGGGAATTATCATCCTATGAACAAGTAGATGCACTTACAACAAATATGCCATGCCTTTGCTTGAAAAAATCTTTGATGCCTTTAAGGAAGTTAAGATGTCTAACACTTTGGATTTACATTCTAATTAACACTAATTGTCATTGAAGGAAGGTGACAAGGTCAAAATGACTTTTTGGGGGATTGATCTTGATGAGAAGGATTATTTATGTTAGTGGCAATTCTTGCCATTTTGTTTAAAGAATGCTTTTAGTAAAATTTCAAAGGGTATGGATTGGGTTTTGGTCAATTTTGCCTTTGCCAAGTGCTACATTTATGATATTATTATTTAAAACTTAATTCAAGGGGACCACATGAAACACTTATAGGAGTTTTTTTTTAGACTTAGGGAACATACACTTAAGTAGCATTTAGGTAAATGTGAATTTTTTCACACTCAATGGAATACCTATGTTAAATGTTTTATTTAGGTGGATTGGGGGTTTAGAAGGCCAAGGTTGAAACCATTTCACAACTTCCTTAACTAATGGATGTTAGCAGGTTATAAACTTCTTTAAGGTTATGTGGTTATTATTGAAAATGCATCAAAGGATTTAATAATATTGCCAAACCTTTGACCTAATTAATGAAGATTGGCTAGGTTTGCATTTAGGGTGAGGCATAGGATCAAACCTTTCAAGAATTAAAGGCCAAGCTCCCAAATTTTTTCATACAAATGATTTTTTAAATGATTTTTTGAATGATTTTTGTGTAGCTTGTTATGAAAAATGATTAAAATTGTTGCAACAAGTCAAAAGAAAATTTACTAATTTTTTAAAAATATGAATATGTAAAAATGTATAAATTCCTTGCAAATTTTATGTTTCATCTTGAAAAAAAATGTATTTAATTAATTTTGAACTAAAATATCAATTTTGAGTTTTTTTCTAACCTCGTCGTTGGGATCAAGTTTGAAAGAAAATATTGTTAATATATATTTGTTGGATCATATAATGAAGTAACCTTATTAATATTTGTTGTTGCAGCATCATTTGGTGGCCCCCAAATGATTTTTTTTTAATTTTTTAATTTCCAAACGGTCAATTATTACTTTTGGACTTTTCAAAATTTTGAAATTAATTAAATACATGATAAAATGGTGATAATTTGAAACTATACCAAAAAAATTAATTTTAAAAAGTTGAATTTAATCTAATATAAAATCCAATTTTATTCAATACATCATGTACATTATACCCCATTTATATGTGGTAAAACATTATTGAATTTTTGAATTTTCAAGTGTACATACTTTGAATTTTCAAATTTTTAAAATTCCACATTTTTGAAATTGTGAATGTTTTTTTAGTGTGTCTAATAAGATATTATCAACCCATCTTTTTTACCATCAACTTACTTTTCTTATATGAGTCTTTTGAAAGTCCTTTGTAAAAATGTCCTTTTTTAATGATAGAAAGTTTTCATTTTTAAAAGTCCTCAACTAAACCAAAACCTAAAATTTAATCAAATGGATTTTTAATTTGAGTTTCTTGACATTCCAATGTGTTAAAAAATAATAATGTGCCATGATTACCATGGTTTCAAATTGCAAAAAAAATAACTCTAATTTTGTATGACAAAATCTAACATGCAATGCCTTTTTGTGGTTCCTTTGAGTGTGTTTTGACCCCATTAGCTAACATTTTGTAACAATCTATACAAAAATAACCTTTTTAATTATACATTGACTGGAATATTTTAAGGTTGGGAGCCATGCTTGCCCCACTTGATGACAATGGTTGAGAATTCATGGTGGCATATGTTGTGACGGATGCAAACATTATCTTCATCCATAATGTTCATCCATAATTCCTAATTAACTTTCAGTTAAATTGAAATTAATTTTCAATTAATTAACTCTTAGTTAAATTTTAGTTAAGCCTTAGTTAAGTTCGAATTAAGTCCAAGTTAATTCCTAATGAAGTCATAGATAACTCCCAATTAACTTTTAGTTAATTTTTAATTAATTTTGAGTTAAGCCCTAATTAAATTTAATTAAATCTTAACTAATTATAATTTACTCCATTTAATTCCGAGTTGATTTCTAATTAAGTCCTAATTAAGTTTCAGTTAATTCATGGTTGATTATAAATTATGAAAGTTTTCAAAAAAACTTCTTTATTTGATGCACACATAAAAGCCTATTTGGAAGCTTCATTGAGTTAGGTCCCCAAAGGGGTGTAAATAGAAGTAGACCCCTCATTTATTCCAATTTGTTCAACATTAGTTTTAGGCACGATTTTACACCATAACCTTGTCATGTTCTTTCATATTCATGTTTGCAGATGTTATCATAATAAATATTCATTTTCACATGTATCTCGCACATCTTGTGTTCTTGTTTTTGAATCACATAATCTTGTCTTGTTCCTTGTTTGAAAGTTGGATTTAGACCTTTCCTTTATCCTTTGTTCTTGTGGTTTTTCGTATCCATGACATATGTTAGTTGATCTAACAACAAAACGAAAACAAAATATATTTCATATGAAAAGGAAGGCCTTAGTTGTTTGGGTTGTTTCATCATTTTGATGTTAATTTTTGGGTAGTTCATTTATTTTGGTTATTGATCACCAACCATCAAATTTTTTGAAGGAATCAAATTGTTTCACAAGAAAATTTATTATATGGGCCTTTATTTTATAAGAATACATCAACATTATTTATAAAACTAGTAGAATTAACTGAGATGTTCATGGATTGAATTAGAACCCAAATTCTAATGAAGAAGATACCATGGGGTTCATTGGCATGGTGATGTGCGTTTAAAGGTGGTCTTAAAATGGCATGTCGATGCATATTTATGTACCTTGTTGGGATATTATGAGGATGTACCTTAAACTAACATGGGTAATGGGGATTCTAAGGATACATATGTTGATTTAAAAGACGATGGTGCTTTAGACATATATTAGGATACATTTATTATCACATATTTGAAAAAGGAGAAATTCCATGCATAAGGCCAAGTGGTTCAAATGGGAAGGTAATTCCTTCCTATTAGTACATAGTGATGAACAAATGCATTAGGTGTTTCATTTAGAACAATGTGAGGGCTTTGTATAGACATGTTCATAAAAAGTGGGGCCATTTTGGGATCCAAGAAATGTATAATTTGCTTTAGTCATAGTAATGGTGGTGGGAGATGTAATTGCAAGTTCAACATTTTGTTTTTCAATGTGTGTTATCATTACACCAAAATGTGTCGTAGTTCACACTGGGTTTCATTAGATTTTGAGTGAATTTGGACATTTTTACCATGGTGAAATCAATTAACTCCTTAACGAACGGGGACAAATTGGTATGAACAGTGAATTAGTCTATTAGTATTTAGTGAAACAAGGTTACTTTCAAATGGAATAAAAATTTACCAAGCCATTTCATTTACTAGTTAATTAACTAAGCAACATGGAAATCAATTAAATTTAAATTATTTAATATTTAATGTAATATTTAATATTATTGATAATTTCATGATTTTCAGCTTATGAATTATTGACATGTGTTATGTTAGGTTGAAAACTTAACTTAGGTACATAGGCCATATAATCAACTTAAATAGGCACATATTCTAAGGAACTACGTAGGAAAATATTCAATCAACTTAGCATTGTTGACCACAAACAAACCATTTGAAATTTTTTGATTTTTTAAAAATCATTATTTAATAACATTCAATGACCATTTTTTTGAAAAAGAAAATGTTTAATAAATGGATAAGATTTTTACTAATATAATAATGTTACTTATGTTAGGCTACTTTTAGTTATTTTAGGGTTATTTTTCATTGTTTTAAATTATTTCACCTTTCATTATTTATAATTATTTATGGTTATTCTCAGTTTTTTTTGCTCTTTTTAATCATTTCACTTTATGTTATTTTTGGTTATTTTAAGTTATTTTCGACTATTTTATGTTACTTTTGGATATTTTAGATTATTTCACCTTAGGCTATTTTTGACTATTGTAAGTTATTTTTGGCTATTCTATGTTATTTTTGGCTATTTCATTTTAGTTTATTTACAATTATTATAAGTTATTTTTTGCTATTATAAGTTATTTCATCTTAGGTTATTTTCAGCTATGTGAGATTATTGTTAGTTACTTTTGGCTATTGAAGGTTATTTCACCTTATGCTATTATTAACTATTTTAAGTTATATTACCATAGGCTATTTGTGGCTACTTTATTAGTGGCTATTATTGGTTATTTTATTGGTGGCTATTAATGGATATTATATTCATGGTTATTTGTCACCATTTTATTGGTGGCTATTAATGGATATTCTATTAATGATTATTTTTCACCATTTTATTGGTGATTATTAGTGGCTATTCTATTAATGGCTATTGGTGGTTATTCTATTAATGGCTATCAATAGTTAATTTATTAGTGGTTATTTTAGGTTAAATTACCATAGGCTATTAATGGCTATAGGTGAATATTTTATTGGTGGATATTGGTGGTTATTTTATTAGTGGCTATTGGTGACTATTTTATTAGTGGCTATTATTGGTCATTCTATTGTAGACCATTGGTGATTATCTCATTGGTGGTTATTCTATTAGTGGCTACTTTGGTTATTTAAAATTATATTACGATTATTGGTGGCTATTCTATTATAAGTTATTGTTGGATATTCTAAGGTATATTATCATAGGCTATTGGTAGTTATTTTATTGTAAGTTATTCTAAATTATTTTTCATAGGCTATCATTGGCTATTCTAAGTTATTTTACCTTGGTCATTATATTATATTTTAAGTTATTTTAAATTGTTATACTTAGGATAAAATAATTTATGATAACATAAAATATAATGACCTTGAATAACCTAAAATATAACTTGAAATAACATATATTAACTTAAAATAAAATAGCCTAACATATAATTTAAAGTTAGTTGAATAATTTAATTAAAATTAAAAACTAATAATAATCTAGTTAGGATACCTTAAGGTAAAATAACATATAATAATTTAGGGTATAATAATTTGTAATAACCTATAATAACTTATAATAACTTAAGACATAAATTAGGATATAAGTTAGAATAACTAAAGTAACTTAAAATAATATAAGGTATATAATAAAGTAGCATAGGATATTTTTTAAAAAACATATTGATCATAATAAATTATAATAATGAATTATGTCAACTAGTAATGAAATACAATGTTTACATAGTGATATTATATTGAAATAACTTTAACCAGTGTGAAATCACTAAAGTGTAATGAACTTATTTCACTTTTAAGGTCCCACAATGATTTAGGTTAGTGAATTACACCCCACTTTTGTACTAGTGTATGTGACCAAGTGTGGGTGTCATTCAATACAACTACATTTCATTTACAACCATTGCCCACAATGGGATTTGGTATCAACAAAATTTGAATTTTGCCAACCCATTAAATATGATAACATGACATTATAATTTGTTTTGGTTATGATCAAACATTTTTTGAAATGATTAATGTTGGTGCCATGGGAATTGTCAATGTAATTTTGGACATGGTGTTTAATAAGTTTGGCATTTCAATTGAAGTATTCGTCAACCAAGTTACAAATTATGTGGGGAAATTTCAAAAGTTTTGTGAGAAAACATTAATTAATCATCACACAACTTTATAAAATCATCCAAAGGTAGACTTGTTAATTGAATGGATGGTCTAGATGGTGAAACAAGGTTTGTATAAGTATGGATTTCAAAAGGACCATGGGAATATTCTTAATCATGGTATCTAAGAGGACGGTCTAATGAAAAAAATTGCAAATGAATATTTTGGATTTTTATTATATTTACTATTTCATAATTATAGTCAATTGGTATATGACTATAACTAGAATGATGTCATGTCAATCTAATAAAAAAATTCAAGAATAGATTGAATATAATATAAATGTCTTTTTTAATCCTTTTAAGTAATTTGAATCCTTGCTTTAATTGTAATTGTCATTTTAAAGGATTTAAAAGGAATATATTAAACAACACAATTGACTTCAATTTTCTTTCATAAATAAGTAATGCATACATCTATGTTTGGCAATGGTCATATAATGCATTTGATTCAATAATATACAATATAAAAAATTTGAAGGCTACAAAATCCATTTTGAAAAGGCAACAAGGAAAATGATTCCTTTTTTTCATTTGATTGATTTTTTGTATTCATTAGGCTTAGAATTTGTGGCCCCAAGTGTCAACAAAATGTGCAAAAAAATTTCATGTAAACATGTTAAGTTGTAAAAACTTATGTATGCATTTTTTGCATTTGTTTTTACCAAAATATTTATGCATAATTACATACACATGTGAAAAATCACCACCACCATGAAAATTATCATAATTTGAATTATCCAATATCTTTCACTTAAATTTATTCCATTTAAATTTTATGTTTGGAAGATAGCAAAAACAAAATCCTTGAATCATGTGTCCAAAAAGGGGTACCATGATTGTGAATATACCCCATATTAGAGATTGGGACTTGTATTAACTGTCACAATTAATTATGAGGTATCAGTTTAATCAACAAGCTTTCTTTTGCATCTTTTTCACCATATTTTTAAAAACTTGACCATGACCTTGAACTACTAGCTTCAGTATGATGTGATGTTATGGCAATATTGAAATTTGGATGGTCCAAAGGTGTGGCTTTATGCATGTTATTGTTTCACCTTAAAACCAAGTTGTTCATTTTTGGTGAATTTACATTAAAAAATTCCAACATTACTATCTAGCTTAGGGGGACTTTTGTTCTAGATAGGGGGTAGTTTGAATGTGATGCATTATGTTATTGGTTTATGTGTGTGTGAATAACAATAGTTGAAAATTTTAATATGGTAGTGCATGATAATTGTTAAATTTAACTTTCTAGTTAAGTTATAATTGGGTTAGTCTTAAGATGGGTTAGTACAACTAAATGTGTGTTGTTTCAAAACTAGTTCTAATGTGAATTGTGTTTAAGAATTTTTTTGTTTGAGATATAATCCCAAAATGTGTGTTTTTGAATCGCTTTCGGTGATTTGAAATTTAAAAATACACATTGTTTTTGTTTTGCAATTGTTTTTGTGTTATCCAAGTTTTCTTTTGCAATTGTGTGTTGTTTTCTTATTGTGTTTTGGGCTTGGATTCCTACTTATTTATAAATGAGTTATATTTTGATTTGGACATGATGCACCATTTAGAACGATTCTATGTTTTTGGTTTTATGCTTGTGTGTTTCTTTGCTCTATTTAAAAACTAGACATCTTATGGTTTGAAGACACCATATGGCACACATGACACATTACACACAATGCAGCTGGGATTAATGAAGGTTTACACTCTTTGACAACTGGGTTCTGGGTATGTAAATTGTGGGTTGGAGTGAGTCACCAGTGCACCATCCATTGGAAACATGTTATGACTCAGTTGTAACTGAACCCAAATTCAATTCACGTCAGATTTAACCTTTGTTAACTTCTCCTGCAAAAAAAAGTAAGTCCTGTAGGTAGGACAATAGGTGGGTACTGGGTATGTAAATGCATCTAGGTGGTCACTAAGTAGTTAAAGGTTATCATGTTGTTGTTAGGCAATAAACACAGGATTAACTCAGGTAACCACTGTGGTTTGTTAGTAAACTGAGAAATCAATGGAAAAGTGTTTCCTGTCCACCCATTATCCATCCCTTCTGGCGGGGTGGAGGCTCACTTTGGCCAGATGAGACTGGGTTTGAACCCAGCATAACTATGCATTTAAGAGCATCTCTAGCACTCAGCATGTGACCTTGCAAAAATATTTCTCACATCCAAGTTTAGTTATTTACTTTTTTTCCAACCCCATCGAACTAAAACTTGGACTTAGGTGGAAGACTATGGAGAACAAACCACTATTGGCCAATCAGAAACACAAGTGTAGTAGTCAGATCATATTTATTACACTCTTCTGTGCCTTTGACCAGCCTGAGCAAACTATGCAAAAATGTTGGGCCAAAACCATTTTGCTGAGCCAAAGGGGTATACATACATTTTGACTTTTTTTCATGAAATTTTAATTTGTAAGGTCACATATACTGGGCACAGGTGGAGTTACTCTAAGCTGATGAACAATTAAAATCCTAAGAACAAGACTGTTGTTGTGGATGATGCCTCCCTCCAAAAGGAGCCTCCAGCTTTGACTGGGCTGCAGCAACGGCAAATTGAGTGCGAAGGTTCTGTTTTTTTTTTTTTGTAACTGTTGTCTTTAGGTTCAGGATATATTATGTTGGAGCATGTGTCTGTTATCACTATTATGTGCCATCATGGAAGGCCCCAGACAAAAAAGAAAGTGATGAGAAAAAGCTTGCATATTTTGTTGCAGCTTGTAGAAAACAATGTCAGAAGTTTGCTACTGGATCCCATTGGAAAGATGAGAACATTGTGGGGTCGTGTTTTTCAAGATTTCTGTGAAGCTCAGTCAAAAAGCTCCCACCCCATGACTAGTCAGAAGTTGGTAATGGATCCCATTGGAAAGATGAGAACATTGTGGGGCCATCCTTTCAAGGTTTCTGTGAAGCTCAGTCAAAAAGTCCCCACCCCCGCATAGTCGGTCTCCACTCCCCTCATCTGTTCTTGTCTATACTAACCCATTAAACACTGGTGTAGGAAAAAAAAAAAGGGAATTAAGTACTAAGTACTAAATACAAGTCAGTATGTTTGTGCTGCATGTCGGACTTTCTAGAGTATGGCTGCACATGGATCCCCACTCAAGAACAAAACACAATGGGAGTATTATATGGGAAGACAAAGTATCAAACTAATGCAAACTAGTACCAGCACGACAGAAAAGTTCACAAGGGAAACATTTTTGTGTGACAAATTGTGCAAATTGTGAGTTTTGGGAGTATGGAAGCTCTGCACACCCAACCCCCCCTTCCTATCACAAAACAGGAAGCTGCAGTATTGTAGATCAGAAGAGCAATAATAGGTCAGGATTCAATTGCTGTGAGTTATAATATACACACTATAAACCTACCGCATGTGAGATCAACAGTATGTGCTACATAAGATGGCTTCCCAGTACAGATTCTTTACTTGATTGGCTGCTCCATAGTGAGATTGAAAGACAGGACCAAGCTGGTATGAAAGTCTTAAAAAGGACCCAATACCAAGACCAGGCTGATATGATAGTTTTAAAAAGGACCCAATACCAAGAGACCAGGCTGGTATGAAAGTTTTAAAAACCCAGTACCAAGACCAGGTTGGTATGTTCAAAAGTCTCTACAAAAACAACAATGGTTTTCTCTACTGCAAGATAACTTGAGCTGTCAAGTCCGAGAATCAAGCCATCAGCAGCTCAGAAATTTGCAAACTTTTTTTAAAAAAATGCAACAAATGGATGGATACACTGAGTTTGCACCAATTCCTTAAACCCATGTGACTGCTGGAGAAGATGAGCAACCCACTTCACTATTCACATCATGGGTGAGAGAGAGAAAGTTCTGGCAAAATTAAGGTTTTAAAAAGAAAGCTATCTGATGTCACCCAATGGTAAAAGCTGTTTTTGCAGCAAGGTGCCATGTGGTGCAATGGTCAATAAAGGATTGTAGTAAGCATGGATGCACAGCAAGCCTGTGTAATATATGTAAGATCTGATTTGATTTAGGGTCCTACCTGTCCTGCCTGGCAGCCTGCCTGCTTTGCCTGCCTTTCTTATGTTGCTATACCCTGGCAGACTGCAAAATCACACACCTTGACTCCATTGAGTAGCCCACATAGCTGCTGACAATGGGAGGGTCCTGTACAAGATCTCCAAACCACCGAATAGCCCTAATAACTTACTTACCATGACTTTTCAGGTTTCCAGCTCTAAAACCCCAAAAGATGCGAAGGCACAACTCAGGTCAAAAATTGTCAGTGTTTGTTTGAATGAGTGGACAATCATGCAATGAAACAGGGGATGATTTTAGGGTTTGGGTTTAAGGTTACGCAACAATTCAGTCTTTTTCCCAGCCCCTTCTCTGGCCATTATCTTTGTAGTTTGGGACTCCAACCAACATACTGCTGAGAAGCCAGGCAATCCCTGAAAATCAGCGTTTTTTAAAAGGAATTTCTTCATTTAGCTTTAAGTGGAGATCATCCGTAGGAAGATTTGTAAACAAAAAATGGTGATCATCCTTAGAAGATTTAGCCAAATCTGGCAATATACCAGATGCTGGAGTACATTTCTTTAATCAACCTTCTATGTTCATGGCTACACACTGAAAACGAAATATAGAAATCTGGCGATTTTCACTATTTTTCTTTTTTCACTTTTGGCAATGGAAACCCTCCAAAATCACTACTTCATTTTTGAATTTTTCTTACTTCACTTTTTTGGCTACGTTTCGCCAGTAAAAAAAAGGCTGCTGAAAATACATGTAAAATTCCAACAGCTACAGGGATCTGGACAACAAATTTAGCTGTTGCCTTCAGGCTAATAAATCTTTCCACTGGGTCTTGGATCTTAACAACTAAGATTGAAGAAAGTTCCATGATTACACCTTCATTCAGACACTATAGACTCTCAAATTATGTCAGCCCAAGATGTATCTGAAGAAATCTCAAAACTCAAATGCAACTCCTGCAATTCTAAGAGCACATCTGAAGCTAGGATGCCAAATTAAAGTGCACTATATATTATGCTGCAATTCCCATTCCTTGTGGGATCAAATGGGTTATGTCTTAGTGCCAAGTAATTAGATTGATTTAGCTCCTTTACAAAAGACAGATTTTTATTTCATTTTTTCATGGAGTTGTACCTCACAAGCACTGAAATAAACAAATCCCATGCACAGGGAAATTGCAGATCAGCTCACCCACTGAATTCTCCCAATGGCTTGCAATAGATCACGGTCAGAGTATCACTACTAACTAAAGGACTTCTGAGCTTCTCTCTCCAGTGACATTTGATTTTCTGGCATGGGTCAATGTCATAACCTTCTGAGGTAAGATTACAAAACCTTTAGCCTCCACTTAAATCAGACAAGTGCTCTTGGGATAGAGTTCAATGTCATCAGAAACTGAGATCTTCCTTAAGATGTTTGGGCATCATTTTTAGATTGCTCAGAAAAATTGGCCTCTCTGGCCATTCAGTCACTGTGTTAAAACTTTTTTGCAATGTTGTTTTACTGCTTTTGTTGCATGCATTTGGTCCTGTGCTTGGCCTTTGTGTTGTAGTGCACTTGATGAATCTCTAACTATAAAAACATTAGCTATACAGTTTCTATTCCTTCCTAGAGAAACTTTAGTGAGGATGGCTGGATTGCAGCAACTTGGTTTGGACCAAGGACAATAAACTCCAATCATAGTTTGGCTAGTAACAAGATGAACTTCAACCTTACATGGTTGTTTCTATGCCTCAAATGGATTCTGCACATCCAGTTACCCACAACTGTTGAAAGCCCATTCAATGCTGAACTTATTACAATTTTAGCCAACTGAAATAGGATTGAGAGATAGTCCCACAGAAGAGTTTTAGGGGTTTCAGATCTTATGACATAGCAGTGCAGAAGAATGATGGGAAAAAAAGGACTGAGACCAAATCTGAAGAAACAAAGAAAAGACAGAAAGGGTTGGTTTCAACAACCATAGTCTTTTGCATCAAAGCAATGCTTGTGTAATTGATGAGTGATCATAACATCGCCCATGAGTCCATCAACTCCCGCGAGTGTGTGGAGGTCAAGACAGTGTATACTCACATATTGAGTTTTTGTGTCAAGATTGTTAGTAAGGGGAATGACATAGATTACGTTAGAAAACATGAAAGATAAGGGAGAAACCAAGAGGAAGAGGAACAAAGAGCATTGAAAGATGGAACAAATTACAACAAAAGAGCAAGAGAAGAAAGAACGAAAGACGGAGAACTTTCAAGAACTTTAAGAAGATGGGTTTTGAGAATTAATGGTGTTCTAAAAAGGTCCCAAGTTGTAGAAAACCCTTGAGATGATGATTTTTGAAAATTCCAAAACTAGAAACAACAATTAGGAGTTTGTCTTTGTCTAAAAACTCAATTGTTTTGATTCAAAAGAAATTTGAACATAACCTTTGTTCTTGAAAATAACAATTAAGCTCAACATTTCAAATATGAAGAATCCTTTTGAGCTACACAACTTTAAGAACATGTATAACAAGATTGTTGATGAGTTTGAATTTGAAAAAGAATGGATTATTGGAATCCGCATGAGACACACGAATCATGTTTATGATTGCATATTTAGATTTAGAATGCTTGTTGAAAATGTCATTATTTAAGACTTTGGAACTTGGGTGCTATCAAAACCAAGAAATTAAAAGAAAAATCATTTAAAGCATATCTTCAACCAAAAATATGATGGTGCATACTTGTGGCATCATCGATAGTCTTTGTCCAAATATTCATGAAATTGGAGATATTAAAGCTATTAACAATTAAACAAATTTTTTTTCAAATCTTTTCATTGAAGATAGTTTGAAAAGCTAAATTAAACAACCATCATCTTTAATAAAACCTTTTAAAAATCTGAATTTATGGGTGAATGAATAGAAATAAAAAAGAAAGATTGCACAATTAATAATCATTGGGATTCATTTTTTCTTAGAACCTAATTAAAATGTGAAGAACAAATTAAACATTGGATGAAATGTAATCAAAAGTGTAAATATGAAGCTCTTTTCATTATCTTGAGGCTTTGGAATTGATTAAACCTCATCTCTTTGTTTACTCATCAAATTTTGGTTAGAAGTAATTGTTATTATCCCATGAGAAGTAAATTAACTTCCAATATATATAATTAAGTTTCATGGGGTGTATATGAAAGTTTCAAATTATAACACAACAAAAAAAAAAATGAGGAATTTTTTTTGTTTGAAACCTATTTCTAGCATTGAAAGAACTTTGAATATTTAAACTCATTTCACATGAGTGCCTGTCAATGAATTAATTTTATTGAAACCTAAAGACACATTCAAAAGCTTTTTATGAATGAACATAAAAAAATTATTACATTTTTTGATTACATGATCATACTAAAAATTCATTCAATTTTTTTTGAAATAATTTGCACCACAATTGTCATTTGATGTTTAAAATAATAGTTTAATTGTTATTTATAATGAAATCAATAGTTGTAATGCCCTTGACTTTTGAAAATGCCAACATGATCATTCATGTGCAAAATTGCATTAGAAGACTTCTAAATCATGGATTATAATACCACAAATTGTTAAGCTTTAGTTCCATAGTTTTCCTTAGTATTAATGACTTGAATCTTGATAAACCTTCAAGTAATAATTATTAAGAGTTGAATTAACCTTTGGATATTTCAACATAAAAGACTTTTTTATTTAAATTGATGCAAGGCTTAGTTAATTTTAGGACTTGGTAAACTTTTTTAAGTGCATTATCCTTTTATGTTGTAGAGAAGGGAAAGAGGATGTAGAATTAGATGTGATTTATTGATATATTGGAAATACAAGCCCATAATTAACAATAACATTTCGCCATGACAATATTAAATTAGTCTAAAAAATAATCTTCAGGCACGAATGATGTACTTGAAAGATTTCTAGGATATAGTCCTAATACATCTTTATTTAGTCTTCATTTCTATCAGACTTTTAAATAGAATCAAAATCAAACTTAAGTATTAACCTTTCAGTATTAACCTTTCCACCTAAGTGGCTTCAGGTGAATTACAACTTAATAAACAACTTTAAGGGGATAGATCACAATTGCAAAAACTCCAGAATGCGATGAATAATGCGAGCTAGGTAGTCGGTTCGATGTTCCATGGAAAGGGGATTGATTGGGCCTCATAGCCAATGATAATGGCCATCATCGGAAACCCAAGTTCGACAATGAAGACGAACATTATTGTCTTCACATTGACATTCTTGAAACCTTTCTGGTGCGGTTCCACAAGCAAGAATAAATTCTAAATAAATTGTTAAGGGTTAGGAGACAATCGACGATCCCATGTTAAACAATCGATTCGAGTGCGCAACATTTTTCTAGACAGTTCTTCTTCGCGCGACCGTTGAGAGACATTCACGTCAAGTGGTGCTTCTTCAAGCTCTTCCTTTTTTACTAGTGAAATTGGAGGATTTGAGGGCATAGCGACATCATCCGCCATGACTACATTCTCACCTGCATCAACAAAAACCAAGAAGGTAGCAGAAATAATGTGGTACTTGCGTTTAGAAGAGGTCGAGGTTTTTTAAATTAACAAATTAAGGTAGGCGTAAGATGTGAGAGTGACGGCGAAACCTCATGAAAACTCGAACATCTTAGATCTAATGAATTCATTGAGCCCTAATTTTGATGGTGGATCTAGAAATATGTGGGGGTTTTTGTGATGCAAATTTTAATTTTAATTTTAATTTGCTATGTACTACATAGTTAATTAGTGCATGGAAGAAAAAATAAGTAGGGGTATCAAAAGAGTAAATGGTACGTGGGGATGTTATTTCAACCATTGAATTGATTTAGTCAAGTAAGGACTCAAGGATGTTTACTTGTTACTACCAATAAATTGTCCTAGTAGTTAATTATTTGAAATAATTAGGATGAAAAAGTAGGATGTGAGGGTTAACGTACGGAAGGGGTAAGGATTAAGCTCAAAAACCTCATCAAAATATCTAAGATAAGGGGAAGGATAAGTCCTCCAATCCCATTAGTCATGAGGATTGTCATCTTATTTGATTGGAGGATGGAATATTTTTTGTGTCTCATTGTGACGCGCTCCCAAGTCATGGGGTGAAACCCACTTGAGGGTTTCACAAAGTCAAGTTGCGGAAAGTTGAGACTTGGTAGCACGCTCCCGGCCTCCAACTCTAAAAAGGGGTAGAGGGTCGAGTTAGGAGCCCAAGGATTAGACTAGGAAGAGGGACTAGCTTAGTTCGTGTGAATCTACATCCAAAAACCAACCAAATCGGGTTAGTTTAGCATTCGGGACACCCTTGGGTGTTGGGACTTGCCACGGGCACTTGGACACACAAGATTCACCACGGCCCGGACTCGAGGGAAGCCACCACCTTCCCCCATTATAGTATTTTCTGCGGCTGGTCGCGGAGGCTACATCCGAATGGCACATTTTGTTGGGACTCCCGAAATGGAGTCCCGTAAGTGTCCCGGCTAGACTCCCGGGACTTTGAACGGCCATAGCTCCTCGCCCCGAACTCGGATCGGGACGAGTCTTGAATCAATGTTGTAGCTCTCATCGAGAGCTTTCCAACGCCATGTCGCACTCTTCAAGGAGACATCGGGAAGAGGTCGATTCTTGACTTTTAGTGGTTGGGAGTCAAACTGCCAGTTTGATTCCCGGCCCTTCTTTTGCCCATAACTCCCTTCTTTTGCCCATAACTTGGGCTGCAAATGTCCTAATTGCCAATGCAAGGCCATTTTCGATATCTACGTTTCAAGACCTTTCCAATGACACCAAGAACACCCCAATGCGAGGTGTTTTGAGCCTTGCTGTCGAGCTCTAAACATTCGGGAGTCCCGGAGGACTCCAAACCTCCAACTTTTCCAAGTGTTGGGCTTCACCCCCACACTTGGCCAAAGTGGGGTTGCGACACATTGGGCCCAAGAATTCTCATCCTAAAATTAATTGGAGGGCAAATCATTTTCAATTCTCATTGGCTCTTGAAAGATGAAGAGGCCATTGATTAGAGGGGAAGATTTTGAAGCTTCCATTGGACAAGGGGAACAAATTCAAGGAAAGGATATGGAGGCTTATTAAGGGAGAGGGGAGTTTTTTGGGTTAGGGGAAGGGAAAAGGAAGAGAAGAAATGTGTGAGGAAAAGATTAGTTCTTATGTGTGGAAAGGTGTTGTTCATGAATAAAATGTGTGCAAGAAATAAGCATGGAAAGATTTCCATGACAAAGCCTTTGGAGTTTTATTTCAAATAATTATTCCTCCCAAATCCACCGTTGGATTTGTGTCAAACTTAAAACAATTCTTGTTTAAGAGGTGTAGAAGGTTTTCTCCAAATTTCAACATCATTGGTTTGGCTGTAAGGGAGCTACACTTGCCAGGAATAGAGGGTGTTATAGTGGAGTTCATGGAAAGATTTTCATGACAAAACCTCTGGAGTTTTATTTCAAATAGTTGTTCCTCTCAAATCCACCATTGGGATTTGTGTCAAACTTTAAAAAATTCTTGTTTAGGAGGTGTAAAAGGTTTTCTCCAAATTTTAGCATCATCGAGTTTGTTATAAAGGAGCTACACTTGTCGGAAGTAGAAGGGGTTGAAATTGTCTGTTTTTTCCTCAATCTAAGCAAAGTGATTTTTAGTCCCAAGGCATAATTCTTGATCAAAAAAATAAAAAAAACTTATAAGATTTTGTAACATGGTTCCTTTTTAGATTAACTTTTCAAAAATCCAATGCATGTTAGATTAGGAGGTTATATGTAGATGTTATGACGAATGGAACAAAAGAGGTTCAACCATCAAGCGTGACATTGAATGAACATCAACATAATGCCCCTTCACATTCCATCATGGTGAGTTACGATTCTCCCACAATGTCTTTGTTCTTCCAAGTGAACATAACGCATTAGATTCTTAGTGAACTTCATTGCATTATATTAAACCACCTTACTTGTTAGACTACAATTACATAATAGTTCCACTTCCAAGCGGGTTTTGTGAGTGCATATCTTCATGTTGAAGGTGTGCAAGAACGCCTCACAAGACTATTAAAAAGAAACTTTGATTTGACCATGTAAAGGCATTATGCAATTTTGTTATGCCAAGGGTTCCTTCTTCCATTTGAAGCATACTATTGTACTTGGGCTAATTCAAGACATTAATATATTATTTTCAAAAAGTTGAATTTTTCAAAAATATCCATTTTTGTTCTAAAGGAAAACTTTAATGGAATATTTGAAAATATATCATTTGTCCAAATGGAATTCTCAAAATTAATCATTTATTCAACAAAGATGTGTTGGGGTGGCCAAAATACTTGTTGGTATTTGTTGATATGTATAAAAATTGAAAATTGCAATGGATTTAAATTAAAGGGAAAATTTTATTATGCCAACAAATCATACATAAACTAATGAATGAAATTGTTATAATGTTTTATAAATGAATTTCTTTTTTCATGGATGGTTACATCTAAATGTATTTATATAAAAAATGACCATATAGTGTCAAAATCCACAACCACTTTATCAACCCCCATCAAGAAGTCCTAGTTTAATATTATTGAGATCGCCCATGATTAGTCTAGTTTTAAAACATCAATGACTATTTTTAAGGTATCTTTTATCATTAGTTACAACATTTCTTTTTTCATGCCTACCATTTTGCCCCTTTCCCCTTTCCTATTTCTTTCTCCTTTATTTTGTTCAACCAACTCCATTTCCATAACTATTATTTTGAAAGATGAAAAAATAAAATGAAATAGTGCATATGTCATTATGTGATGTGATTATTTATTTGTGTATTTTGTTTTATATGGTGTGTAAAACAATATAAGTGTAAGTGTTTTTTATAAACAATTACACTTACACTTATCATCTTTTATAAGAGGTTAAATAACTTTACACAGTTTTACATTTACATGTCCAAAGTTATACACTTAACACATATATGAATGTAAATAAAAATTACACACTTATATTTACCCAATGTATACAATTAAAAACCATATACATGCACAACACTCTAGACACACTCAAAACCAAGTGAAAGCCAATTATCATTGGTAGGGTTAGCCATTTTTTACCTACCCCAAATTAAAAAATTTGTTTTTATGTAAATGGATAATAACATGATTCTTTTATGATTTCCAATCCATATGTTAGCTTTAGGCATAAAGGATGTTGAATATACATTCATCTAGATTGGTTTTGGAAACTTCAAGAGATGAATTTTTTTTATCAAAGATTGATATTTGTAAAAAATTCGACTTAATTAACTTGCTACTACTTTTCATAATGTTTAAATCTTGTCCTATGGTAAATTTGTTAAACACCATAAAATCTTCAATTTATAATCTTTATTTCAATGAACTTACTTATCAATTTTAACACGTCATGTTAAACACAATTCATGTTCATCCAAGTAAACATTTATTATGTGATTTTGACACATGTGAGCTTGATATACAAGCTTAGAATATTACTTAACCATATCATAAACACATGCATTGATTTGTTTAGTGTAATTGGAGGACACCTTACTTGGTGAGTTCTTCCATACCACTATTTGTGAGGCACTTTAAAAAACGAAATGGCCATTCAAAACATAATGCTTGCCAAAAAGGGGCATTATGTCTTTTGAAACACCTTGCATTTCATTATTTTTTTGGTGATGGTTACCAACGAATATATCAAAGGAATTTTTTAAAAATAAAATGGATTAGTCTTTATGTTCCATAAAGCCCATGGACTTCAATTTTACCCTACACAAAAACACCCTATGAAAACTTAAAGGCTGTTGATGAAATGTGAAACATCAGAATTTTTTTTAAAAAAAACAAGTTTAAATATGTCATAAATGTGCCACTACTATTGTATTGGTTGCATTAAAGATTGTTAACATATATAATCTCTTTCTTTAAAATGTAATAATATCAACATTTTTTAAAAAATTGGGCAAAAATTTGCCATTTGGTGACAAAAAAATGGTGTTGCAAATTATAAAAAAGGTTCCTCTTTTGGTTGGAAAAATGACCCAAAGTTGTCATATTTCAAAAAAATGTTTTTATAAATAAGATTTTTTAAGCAACACAAATGAAATGAATTCCTAGAACGTCTCTTTGATCTCTAGGTACAAAGAAATGCCAAAGTACAGAGCCAAAGTAAAACCTCTAGGTCAAAGATATTCACAATGCAAAAACAACCATAGGGAAGGGGAAACAAACCAAGAACTAAGTGAAGTCACCCAACTTGGGCAAGTTGTATATTCACCTATGTTTCTAGATCATTTTCATAGAATGGTTGTTATTGTATAGATGAATTTGAAAATTTGTTTACATGGATTTAGTTTGAGGATATCAACTTGAATATGTATTTGTTGCACTTTTTGAATTTTCATAATCAAGAAAACCACAAATGGTCCAATGGTCCATGATGCATTTGTTAGAGACTTGATTTTGGTTGGATAACATATTATGAAAATTGTGTTTGAAATTTTTTGCATGATGACATTTATAAGTTTTTATTTATAGGCTTTTTGAACAAGCTAAAAAAAATTGAGTTTTGTGAAAATTTCTTAGAATACTAGAATAAGAGGTTTTTGGATTGCTCTTTTGCACATGTGTTAGGAAAAGAAACCTCCAATTGGGCACAAGATCAAATGAAAAAAATGTTCAAGGAATCAATGAAAAACCCTTATCATTATCTATAACCCACAAGAAATTTGTGCATTCTTTGTACTAAAAAGGTGGTAATTTCTTGAAACACATTGCTCCATTCATTCTTGCACCCATATTATAATTTGTTAATATAGACTTGATGTAGGTTATTAACTTGAGGATGTACATAGGATATGTATTTTTTATGCATAATTTGAAAATTATTAAGAGCTATGGACTTTTAAAGTTGAAATAGTGAATTGTAATCCTAACAACATGTTTCAATATGGACTTCAAAATGGTTCAAAGATTAGTATTGTGCATATTTAGGGAATTGTTTTATTAGGACCATGGGTCAATATGAACAAATTTGAAAAGATTTGCATCATGTCAATTGCAAAAAATATATGTGTGAATTTTAAAAACATGGTTTTTTGAAAAGTCCGTAACGTATTGAAATAAAAGCATTGTATACAATTTTTTCCATAAATGCATTAAAAAAAAACCTTTATTTGTGATGTAATTAAAATGAAAAAAACCACTTATGTCATGTCACTCAAACCAATAAAAAGAAAATATGTTATGGTATGGACGCATGGGGATATTTTTCTCCCCCAAAATTGGTGCATTGTAACTTGCATTCAACAAAATTCTTTCTTGGCTCACTTTTGGTGCCACAATGGTTTTCACCCTAGCTTCACATAATTGGTAAGACAATTTCTCCACTTTTGTTGGACACTATTTTCTAGGGCTTGTTGTGGCTTCAACCATTGTTGACCCTTTTTTGATAAATAATTTACTAATTAGGTGTCTTGATTCCAACTTTACTTGTTGAGATCACATTGCAAGTCATTTAATTTCATTTCAAATACCATGAATTCATGCTTAATCAGTCTTTTTCTTTATATTACTATTCACTTGGACTTGATTAAAAGAGCCTTGCATTTCCTCAAATTCCACTTGAATATCACTAACACATTTATGCATTAGGTGGTTTTGGGTGCTGTTGAATACAACTTTGAAGGTGAGGGGAGGGTAATCTAATCTCCTATGGAGCTCACATGCGGGTTTGCATTGGTTGTTGACTTGGCACACTAACAAGGGCTCATTATAAATATTTGTAAAGTAAAGGAAACACATTAATAGTATCCAGAGTTTGATCATAAAGCAAGGTGAGATTTTTTTTAAAGTAAAAAAAATACAATGCCATTAAATAGGGAGGAAACTCAATTTTCCACCAAATTCAATGATAATATGAATTTCACCCTATCTTTTTTGATTTTTTCGGCATGTTCACAATTGTAATGTGTACTACTATGATAATTAATCTCAAATCGTGTATGTTAGATGTAATGATGCTATATGTTTCTAGCATTTTATATCTAGATTCAAAAAATTTAAAATTCACTTTATGAGCAACAATGTTTGAAGGTTGAAAGAGGAGTTCCAAGTGAAAAGAAGGCCCAAAGGCGAGGTTACTTTGCAAATTTCTCTATTATCTCCACCCAATCTGTCATCTCCTTTAGCACATCCACCACCCCCTCTATGAAACTTTGAACCCACTTACTTCTTTGGTAAGCTCTCAACTAGTCGCTCCCAAATGGGTTTCTCATTATCTTCTAGTTTATGGCTCTTGGCTGTTCCTTACATCTTTCCATGACTCGAGTGTATTAGTTTCTGGATCCCACAAGTCTCCCACAATGTACAAACCTTGCATAGGTTGGGCTGCTCTAGGTATAGATATGCCAAAGTTTTTCCTCCTCTAAGTTACTTCTTGTAGCCCAACCAAAGATGCACCTTGCGGATTTCCCAAATGGATGATTCCAAGGAGCAGAAATTGATCAGCTTCATCATCACCTTCTTCTTCTTCTTCTTGTCAGGCCTTTGCAAATTTTGAAACCTGAGGCTGGCTGATAGGTGGTTGTGAACAAAAAGTCCAATTTATTTGATTAGGTGGAGTCCATATCCTGTGTCTTGGATTCCGCAAGCTGCTTGTATCTAAGGAGTTGAAAGAAACTGTGGAAATTGTCAGATTTACTCAAACAAAATGTTCTAGAACGTTGGTAAACTAGATGGATTGCAAGTTTATTTTCTACTTTCTTCTCTAACTTGTAGCCAAATTTGGTTGAGTCCTCTTGTGGACATGATCGATTCGCCCGTCCGCCTTCCTCACAAAATTGGGGGAAAAAACCACTGAGGCCTGGACAGCCGTTGCCCAGTCAGTATGTATATATGAAAGTCAAGCGAATATAATTAAGAATTGACCCTCATTTTAGTCATGAGCTTAAGATCAAACAAAATTAGTGGGAGACGGACGGTTTCTATGGCGAGACAATTGTCAGAACCCATATGAGGTAAAGAATCAAAACAGACACCCTTCATTCACGCAGCCACGCAACACACGCACACTTCAGACAGAGGAGGATCAGCGTAGCAGCAGACCCTGCAACAGTGCAGCCCTCGTCAAAGTCCCTGCACTTAATTCTCTTCCGAACAGAGAAGCTTCTTGCCTGACGCCGAGCCGAGCTATGAAGAACAGATTCATGACTTGGGTGACGACGGCCTGGTCTGGCACCAGTTGTGTGTGTTTTTGTCAATTTCGTGATGCACCCAAAGTGGCGATGATGATCCACGGGAAGATTTAGTCAAATTTGGCTACAAGCTAATGATGAAAGTAGTTTTTTTAATATTTTAAAAAAAAAACATCATTCTATATTTTTGGCTATAGCTACTTTGAACCAAGTACATAAAAATATGGCAATTCTTTTTCTTCTTAAAATTGGGTCAAAGTATTATTATGGCTATTGAAAATCTCAAAAAGCACTTGATTTTTGCACTTTCTAAAATTTTAATATAGCTTTTTGGCTATACACCTGATACACTTGATTTTTGCACTTTTAAAATTTTTAATATAGCTTTCTTGGCTATACACCTATACACTTGATTTTTTGCACTTTATAATTGTTTAATATAGCTTTTTGGCTATACACCTATGCACTTGATTTTTTCACTTTAAATTTTTTAGTAATAGATTTTTTGGCTATACACCTATGCGCTTGATTTTTTCACTTTAAATTTTTTAGTAATAGATTTTTTGGCTATACACCTATGCGCTTGATTTTTTCACTTAAAATTTTTTAATAATAGATTTTTGGCTATACACCTATGCACTTGATTTTTTCACTTAAATTTTTTTTTAATAATAGCTTTTTGGCTATACACCTATAGCCAGGAAAAGAAAGGCTGTATACTGGCAGGCAGGTCCAGGTGTGGTGTTTCACAGCTGCAATAATGGGTTGCTCAAGATTCTGGTTCAGAACCGTCTAGACAAATCAGCTATGGCACTGGTATCATTGCAGCTGAGATCATCAGCTTGTGGTGAAATGTCAAGCTGCTGGATCTACATTGATTTCTTAGCTGCACCTGGAGTTGCTGCAGCTGCCAGTTTTTTTGACTTTGATATTCATCATTAATGTCGCAAATGATTTGAAGATGTAGGACCAAACATAGTCGCAGCAGCTGCAGGATATTCTTATTATAGGCTCCAATAGTGATGAGAGAAGTCAACGACACTTGTGTGTGTATGTGTGTGTGTGTGTGTGTTTTTATGTAGTTATATCTGTTCTAATTTGCTGCATTATGATTATTAAGCTCCTGCTGCCAGGAATACAAATCCTCCACACAAGTCTTATCTACACCGTTTTGATCTCCAGTTCCTAACTAGCTAGTTCAAGGCCAGTAGTAGTGGCGATCACAAGGCTGTTGGGTTATCAAGATCATGTCGATATAATTCACATATATACCTGAGCTTGGATCTGCGGAGCTCTCCTTGGAAGCGGAAACAAAGATGATCATGGGGTCACGAGCTGCAATAGACAAGTACGTCGCACTTTGAGCTTACTCATTCCTTCTATGCGAGCTCTAGCTAGTATTGTGTCTCAGCTAGATCTCTCATCATAGATCCGGACAGTACATGAAGCTGCACCAGTGAAGAATTAATTATGTAAGTTTTGAATGTCGATTGCAGGGCACCTGCTGGTACTTCCTCCATCTTCCAGCAGCTGGTGGGCATGGCGGCGATTGTCTTCTACCTCATGAGCACGATGATCACCTTAAGTACGGCATATGAGTACTCAGAGGCCTCGGCCAAAGAATCTACGTATGTCCTCCCAGGACCCACCAATATGGACGTTTGCATGATTTGTGCGCCGAAAGGGGCATCCACAGTCACCTGCGATGCAATCGAGTTGCTGCCACAAGGGACGACTGTTCAGATCATATGCAAAGAGCTTGGCGAAGACCATGCCATCTGGTATCATGTGTGTGCGGTTGCTGGGGGTCGAGCTGGTGCGTGTGGGTACTTGCCGGAGTCTGTCATTCAATGCAAGGTGAAAGGCTGCCATGCACCACCCTGCTGTTAGGAAAAAAAAAACGAACAAACACAGCGCGCAGTCCACATCAATGTGATTGCTGCAATTCTCGAGTCGTCCTCACTCATAAGAATACATTTTCTTGTTTGATTTATGTTCCGCTTCTCTCTGTACTTACACACTGCATCTTGTGTATTGTACCGTATTTCACTTCTGGGCAATTCACGACAAATCTCATGCTCCTCGTTTGCTCATCTCGATGTTATATGTACTAAGCTTTTACGCGGTGTGATTTCTTCAGTGCGTTTTTGCTCATTCTCTTCAACGTCTCCCATAGGATTTAGGGTTTAGCCTGCATTTAGGGTTCAGGGGGCTTTAGGATTTTGCACAGTTTCTGGGTCTTTGGGGGATTTAGGGTTTAGCACCGTTTCTGGTTTATGGTATTGAGGGTTTAGCACAGTTTAGGGTTCAGGGGCGCCTTAGGATTTTGCACAAATTCTGGGATTTTGAGGGATTTAGGGTTTAGCACAGATTCCAGTTTATCGTATTGAAGCTTTTGCAGAGTTTAGGGTTCAGAGGGCTTTAGCATTATGCACAGTTTCTGGATTTATGGGGGATCTAGGGTTTAGCACAGTTTTCGATTTAGGGGGATTGAGGGTTTAGCACAGTTCAGGGTTTTGGGAGATTTAGGGTTTAGCACAGTTTCCGGTTTAGGGTATTGAGAGTTTAGCACAATTTAGGGTTAAGGGGGCTTTAGGATTTTGCACAGTTTCTGGATTTTTGCAGAATTTAGGGTTTAGCGCAGTTTTCAGTTTAGAATGTTGAAGGTTTAGCCCCGTTTTAAGTTCAGGGGGCTTTAGGATTTTATACAGTTTTTGGATTTTTGGGGGATTTAAGGTTTAGCATAGTTTAGGGTTCAAGGGGCTTTGGGATTTTGCACAATTTTAAAGATTTTTGGTGGATTTAGGGTTTAACATAGTTTAGGGTTTTGGGGGATTTAGGGTTTAGCACAATTTTCAATTTAAGGGGCATTTAGGGTTCAACTTAATTTAAGGTTTTGGGGGATTTAAGGTTTAGCACAGTAGGGGATTTTAAAGTGTGCGTTAGATGTTAATGGCAACATATTCATAACGTTATGACCCATTTTATTGGGCCCTACCCCGACAAGGGATAGGGTCCTTTGCATTGGTTTTTTGGTTTTAAAAATTGTGCATGAGAAAATTAGTTCCAAATTGGTGGAAGCATTGGAACTAGTTTGCTAGTTAGAGGCATTTACACGAGGGGAGGTTTCAAATAGGTTTGTGTTCATGTGTTCACACAAGGGGCAAATACAAAGCGGTTTAAGGTTTAAGGAGATAATGGCAAAATTAGGGTTACGTCATTTGGAGTGCAATTGAACTGGGTAACAATTGCTAGTTTGTTTGTGTGCAGTTTGTCATGGAGGCCATTTGTGGCAACACAATTGTTACTCATTGATATGTTTTGTTTATGTGTGATTTCACATGGAAGTGGTTTGAAGTAACATTGTTATGGGTCATTGCAATCTATTGTTGGGTTGTGAGGGTGTAACGCAATTAGTAGTGTTATTGTTTTTTAGTGTGTAATGCAACTAGTATTACTATTGTTTTGTTTTGAGCATGCAAGTTCCATTAATAGAAATGAGCTAAAATGTAACCATTACGTTGTGATTACATGTGACTTGTAATTGTTTGCAATTAGATTTGGGAATATTTGCAACTATAAGACCAAATTTCAACTATTTTGATCATTTTCACAACTATGATGTAACTATTGAAAATTTTCAACCTATTGGTTGGATGGATTTTATGCATACTTTCGTTCATTAATAGAATGATATGTCCCGTTGGTTATAGTACTCACCAAATTAATTGCATCCTACAAGTATTATATCTTCAAATAGGGGTGTGTTTTTACATAGGTATTAAAATTATATGCATATGTATGTATATTATTCATATAATGAATCTCAAAATTAATATTTGAATTTTGGAGTTCGTTATTCAAATCTGAAAATTGTTATTTCAATTTGAAGTTTTGAATCTGAATTCTTAAAATTTTTGTATGCAAAAATATATGTTTAGGTTTAAAATTCTAATTCCAATTATGAAATTTTTATTTAAGCATTATATTAATGTTTTTAATTTTTAAAAAATTTATTTGATTTTTTTAATTATTTGAATTTAAATTTTTAAAAATTTAGATCTCAGAATTTATATTTCAAATCTGGATTTTCAATTTTAAATTTAAAAAAAAAATTGGTATGAGAAATTATATATCAATTCTAAAATTGTTATTTTAATTCTTTAAAAAAAAATTTCAATTTCAATTTTGATCTTTGAATCTGAAAATTATTATTTCAATTCTTTCAAACAATATTTGAATTTGAAATTTTTTATCTGAACATGCAATTTTCTATTTCAAGTAAAAAAACTTATTTGATCTAAACATTGATATTTGAATTCTAATTATTATGCTCGAATCCAAACATGAATACTTCAATATAGAAAATTATTAATCGATTATTAAAAAGATTTTTTTTAATTTAAATATTTTTATTTCAACATTGAAAGTTTTGCATTTAAATTTTAAATAATCATTTGATTTGAACCTTGAGATTTCAATTTCGAATTATTATTTTGGTTTCTCAAAAATTAATACCTTAATGTTGAAAATTATTAATTGAATTTAAAATGGACATTTCAATTTTGAATATTATTATGTGAATTGAAAATTGACAATTCAATTCTGAGAAATTTTATTTAAATTCAAAAACTTATTTTATCTAAAAATTAATATTTGAGTTTTAAATCATTATTTTTGAATCTAAAAATTAGTATTTCAATTCACAAAAAATAATTAAGTCTAAAAATTAACATTTTGATTTTGAATATTTTATATTTGAATCTGAATTTTTTCTTTAAACTTCAAAAAATTTAGTTGATCTAAAAATTGATATTTGAATTACGAATTACTATTTTGGAATAAAAAATTTATTGATTGAGTTTGAAGGGTTTTTTCTATTAGTGTTATCCACAATAAATCATTTTTATAAATAATTATAAATGATTATTTTACTAATTATAAGTTATGCTAAATAATTATTTGTATGATATATATTTTTATATTATACTAGTGTGAACCTGGTGCATAATGCACCCGTCGAGCTTCCCCCCGCCCGGTCCTTCCCCGCCCGTGCCCCCACCCCGCCTGGTCCTTCCCCGGCCGTGCCCCCCCCCGCTCGGTCCTTCCCCACTCGTGCTGGCCCCCCTCGCCCGTGCTGG
>Ga0116231_10001604_pt1 | contig 46626 bp, 31 predicted proteins | sample S1TSphgellanicum_2_FD_89695 | JGI IMG/M metagenome (GOLD analysis project Ga0116231, IMG submission 89695) | Host-associated microbial communities from peat moss isolated from Minnesota, USA - S1T2_Fd - Sphagnum magellanicum MG | ecosystem: Host-associated > Plants > Peat moss > Unclassified... | reverse complement strand
TGACAGACAGACACCTCGGTTCAGGTCCTCGAAGTTTTGAGGACCTCGCTCGTTTCAGGACCTCGTGTTGTTTTTGTCGTGACAGACAGACGGACGGACGGACACACTGTTGCTTTTATATATAAGATAAGGGTCCCGCAAGGCAGAACTAGGTGTGGGCACAAATCTGGTAAAGCTCGTCCCCAAGGGCTTTACATGGCATAAAGATCACCGCTTGTTTTATTCATTTATTATTTATTTGTCCCTGGCAAGTACCTAACTGGTACCCATCAGATATCATTGATTAAAAAATTTTAAAAAAACCAACCGTGGGTGTTTCAAAAAACAGAATGGCTGCAAAGGTGAGCATTCCATTTTTGGAAGTGCCTGAGGGTTTTTTATGCTCAATAAAGGTATCAGCAAATACAAGATGCAAAAGCATGGAGGTCTTTACAGCTGTGAGGTTGCCTTCTTGGTCTGGTCAGATTGGGGGCGGCGGGGGGGGAGGGGGAGGGGAGGGAGGGGTATTGGCCTTGAAACTGAAATCAGCCACTATGAAAGATAAAAATTATATGTGAGACCTAAAGGCACTGGCACATGCTCATCAATAATCACTTGCCTGAGTGTGATCTTGTGAGCAAAATTTTAGTGCAAAGGATCAGGGTAGGTGTGATCAAGTTTGTTCCAACTTCCCAACACCTTGATGTACACTTCTGCGCTACCAAGTGGGGGGAATCTCTCTGTGTGCACAGACCTGACATTTGAGGCTTGTGGGCTGATGGGTAGAGTCAGCAGTTCGCCAGATCTATGCTTTTAGTGAAAAGTGTTACTGTGGTGTGGACCTTTTTCTAAAGTTCCTACACTTGCCCCATTCAGTAAGTAAGCTATATGCCCATTCAGTACTGTATGTACTATGTATATGGGTCCCTGTGATATCATGAATGTCGCAAATGAGTCTCTCTGTACATGTACGGTTTTCAGCAAATTACTCATATTTTTGTCTTATATTGCTCAACGATCTAATGTTATTTCCTTCTTTGATATGCTTCTCACGACAGGAGGGGGTTTGTAAACTTGATGTTGCCCTTGTGGTTTGCCCTCGTAGGTGGTTCTTTTGATTTGCTTGGATGTGGGTCCTTCCAGTTTGTTCCTTGTATTCCCCTCTTTTGGGTGCTTTGGTTTATTTATGATTGGCAGGGTTTCATGATCTAATGTTGCAGGGTAAACTTTATTGACACAACAAGTTGTAGTAGGCTGTGCAGTTTTGTTTCTGCTGCTTGAACTCCAGATGCTGTTTGAACTCAAAATTCACATGATGGGAGATTGCAATGGAATAGTAGTTCGTTGGATTGTCTTCATCTATTTCTTCGGTTTTAACTTTTCATCTACTTGGTCGATAGGTATACCATAGTACAGGGGCAGCTTCAGCACATGTATGCTGAATAATTAATCAATTCTGGAGATTCCATTTCAATTAATTAGAATATTCTTGAATATGTCAAAAGATTCTTCATTTCCTCCCCCCCAAAAAAATTTTTTTTTAGAAAAGTAATTATTGAAAATTTCAGCATTTTTAAAAATAATATAATTTGTGCCAAAGCTGACAAGGTCCAACAGTAGTAAAAAACTTGTATGAGAAATCACAAGACAGAGGTCCAGTAATAAGTTTGTGTCATTTTGCATGCATAAGGTGGATGCCTACATGTGACAGTGGTGGACATCAAGGTGGCTTTCTTAGGTTACTTACTTAAGGCAAAAGCACGGTTAGGTGGACAATTTGGAATGTCATAGTTGCAATTTTTTTGATTGCAAATGAATTTTAAATGTGAAGTCATATTGAACATTAGCATTGTCAATTTTTTAATTATTCATGTTGCAATAGGTTTTTGTGAGAATCATTTAAAAAATTATGGATGAGTTCTATAAAAAATATATAGACTTGTAATGAATGTTTGAAATGATGAAACTACATTTGTCACTCAAAGAAAGTTAACAATGTGTCGTTCATAGTAGTGTCAAAATTTTAATTTTAAAATAGACCATTATCAAATAAGGAATCTAAGAATAAAATGCGTTCATATTTTCTCAATACAAAACATTTCATTTTTAAAATTCAAAATATCATGATCTTTGTCATTTTTTTCAATTTTTTTCCAATTCAATTGAAATCTCCAAGATTTCACATCAATTTTTTTACCAATCACATATCTAAGGTGGTTTACCAATATTTGTGACCAAAAACATAAGGAAGAATCATAGCATTTACATTTTGATTGCTATTATAATTGTAGGAATTTATAGCTAATGTAAAATGTGCAAATTTCAAAGTGTCAAAAGTGAGCCACCTAACCATGCTTTTACCCTTTACCTCTAGGGCTAGGCCAAAGTGACCAACCCTAAGCCAAGGTGCCAAAAGCAATTTCAACCTTAAACCAAAATGCTCAAAATATTCTAACCCAAACCAAAAATCTTAAGCCAATACATGTTTTGTCTTGAAATAAAATATTGATCTAATGTCTAATATTTAAACCTAAACAAATTGATCTTCAATTCATATTTTTATTTCTATCACTTAAGGCTACTTCATTGAGTTGGGCTAGCGTGCTTGTAAGGCATTTGGTTTAAAGTATTCATGGGGCTTTCGACTATAACGTTTGACTTTTGGCCTAGAGTGTTTGTAGGCCTTTTACAATACTTATTCATGGCCCATGGGACCTCTACTTTATTGTGTTTGCAAGCCATTTGGTTTACAATGTTTGTGGATCTTTCACCAATGGCCTAGACATTTGATTTAGGATGTTGGGGAATTTTTTTTCAAATGGCCAAAATACAATAGGCTTAGGGTGTTTGTGGGAATTTTTCACCAATGGCCTAGGAGTCCCATACACTTCACCCCCCAACATAAAATTATCATTCACAAATTCCATCATGAAAAAAAACAAGCTTAACTTGGACACAAAAAAAAAACAAACCCCCCATGTAAGTATGCATTCAAAGTCATAATTTCCCATGGCCTTCATTTATTTGGCCTTCAATTTTTATATCCAAGTTAGTTTTTTGTTTTTCAATATTCTGATGGAGCCAAAGTGGCAAGCAACCCAAAGAAAAAATTGACATAACTAACAACATTATTGCAAGGAGCTTTTAAAATTGCAAGCAATAAGCATAAATGTGGGAACACTCTCCCCAAAGAAATAGTTTTATTTGTCACTTTTAGGCCCAAAAAAAGGGAATTTATAACAAAATTTTATGTTTTGAAAAATTGTGTCATTTTTTTGCAATGTTTCATCCAAAAAAAAGACTAATCCAAGTCCCTTGGGGCCCTAATGTTTTAAGGTTCAAATTGCATATCCCAAACTTGTAGGCCTTGAGGTCCAAAGCTTTCGCAACTATCAAGTGATAAGATTTAAGGACTTGTGTCCCTCAACTCAATATGCATGTCCTAGGGTTGAATCATAAGAAAAATGGATTATTCTATGCCAAAAGATATCAATCTAGTTCCTTTGGCATTCCATAAGTGACATGCTTAGGTTTATGCCAAACTCCAATTGCATACATTCATCAAATTGGTTATTTTAGGTTTTATATGTTAAAAACTTTGTGGTGAGAACCCATGGTTAGGATAATGAATAGTTTACTTTGGAATTGGTAATTAAAACAATGTGTTAAAAGCATTGTTGTGAGATCCCATGGATAGCCATTTAGGATTGTTCAAGGACATATTACAATTTCATCCATTAGATTTTGTTATTAACTACAATGATTCAATAATTCAAAATTATTGAATGTAAATAGGAGTGGTTGAAAATCCATTGCTTTGAATAGTGGTTGACTTATATCCACTATTTTGTTTAGTAATCTACAAGGATTTAAGTGGAGTTGGGTGGCTAGAATTTAATGACTAAAATAATCTATAAGGTTGGTTTGGAAGGATTGTGAAGAGGTAGGTAGTGGTTACCTCATCTACTTAAGGGGTTGAATTTGGTGTTTGTTGTGTGGCTTGTCTTTAGTGTAAGCCCATAGGAGGATTTTGTTGAGAAACTAAAAAATAAGGGGCATGTGTGTGAGGTAGATTGGTTATTCAATATAGTGATAGAAATTTGTGGAGTGTGCACATGGGTGTTGTTCTAATAGCTTATAACCAAAATGTAATTGTTAAAATTATATTGCATTTTTTATATATTGGTGTTTATATGTTAAAGTTTTTCTACCCATTGTTGAAGTGTTAGAGTGGTTTTTTTCCCAAGATAATGGAGTTCAATATTCACCCTTCCCATGATCCAAATAGATAGTTATCCTATGTTAGAGATGTTGGAAACTTGTTAAATTTTTGTTTAAAATTATAATAACCTTTTACAAGGTATAATTTAACAATAATAGTTCCATTTCTTGAATCATTTGTTGCTTAGGTTCCTATTTAGGTTACTTAGTTATTACATATTGTGTTTTAACTCTTATAGTTGTACTTTTCTTGTTTTCAAATCCAATAATCCTCTAATTACTAAAGTACCTTTGACACTTCAATTCTCTTGGACATTACCTTAGGATCGAATAAGGTTTTTTGTGTATGAATTTTTATAACCTACATATTACAACCATTGTTTTGATAAGTTTAATGTCTTAGCAAGACTACTTTGTTGTTTTCCACCGAAGTATCTTGTCTTGATGGGTCCCAAGAAAGACCTAGTTTTCAAGGACTATATGTTCATGTGATTACATCATGCTTCAAGTTATATGCTTATAATGCTATTAAATGCAATAAAATATTAAAAATGTGACGATGAACAAAATTTTTTAAAGAAATAGTTTAAAATATTTCATTAAAAGAACTTCAAAAACAACTTTGTCACAACATTAGAAAAAACTTCACGCAAAGAAAATATAATGAAACCTTTGATAACTTATATGTGAGAGTTCCCAAAAAAATAAATAAATAAATAAACACAAACATCATATCCAAAAGATTTTAGGCTCAAGGGGAATTAAACTTTAATTTCCATGAGGATCCTACCCAATATAATTCATGCCTTACTTGTGCCCAAAATCCTAGTCAAATAACATGCAATTACAAAGAGATTTGAAATTTGGGCCTATGTTTAAAAATGATAACAATGACAACAACATTGACAACTAATAGAAATGAATTGTTAAACATTATAACCCTAGCCTTGGTTCATGACCAAAGTTAGGGCATGACAAGGGAAACAACTTAAGAGAGAAGCTAAGTTATTCTAGGGGTGCACTCCCACAAATGTTGAAGAGTGCAAAAAAAAAAGTCCTAAGACTCTCTTGAAATGGATTCCTATTTTGGGAATTAAGAAACTTAAAGTGTTGGAACTTTGGAAAAAAATTATCTCCAAACTTTGTTCAAATTGAATTTCCATTCCACTATTGAAAAGGTCTTGAAAAGAAAATAACTAAAGTTTGGTCACGTTCTCAAATCAATGGCTTAAATCGCAAGTTATAATCATATAAAAGGTTGGAAATAAAATTCCCAAAATGACCATTGGCCATCAATGGGGTGTTTACTAAACCTATGTTTAGGCTTTTAGTTTGTTCATGTACCATTTTGGTTCCAAACTATAATAATTGCTTTCTTTTCTTGGTTTGTGCATTATTTTGATGAGATTGTGAGCTCAACTTAAGATTTTTTCTTGATCCCATCACAAAGCTCTCACACCTTCTTTCACCTTGGGATCTAGGGAATGCACATAAGGTTTACATTTTGTTACAAAACTAAGAATTGGCAGGGTTTTTTACCACTGATACCATTCAATAAACCTAAGGGTGCATCATGGAAACTCTTGATTGGGAGTCACCAAAAAAAAAATCATTTTTATGTAGACCATGTAGGAAAATACAAAATATATTATGGGGAAAAAAATGGTGATTTCTTTCAAGTTTGAGATGGTGAATGTGAGTTTAAGTTAGCCTATTGTCATGGATGATATTTGATATATTTATTATTTTAACATAGTTAATTAGACATCTAGTATTGATATTGCTATATTTTATCTTTACTCAATGTAAATTATATTAATTCATATTAGTTATAACAAGTTAGATAATAATAAAATAACAACCTAGTTTATATTAACTACAATAGTATTATTATTATTATTATTATAAATTATAAATTATGGAATTAAACATTATTGTTGAATATTTACTACATGTAATTAACATAATTAACTATGTGCCTATGTTAGCTAAACTATTGGTTTAGGTTTAGGTTTAACTAAATTAAAACTAGGTTGTAATTCAATTGCAACTACATTGCAACTAATTAAGTTGTAATTACGTTATCACAAGGTTACGATTAAAGTAAACTAGTCGACCACCGTACATTTAAACTATTAGAGAATTTTAAATCCTAATACATTGTTCCTTTGTTTTTCAAGTTCAAAATGATGTTTTAAAACTCAACTTGGCACACATGTGGCCACTTAGATCACTCAAAAGAAATAAAAAATGAAGAAGACATGGGTATTGAAAGTAGGTGGGGTAAGTGCTTGGTCATTGCCTAATTCACACATTAAAACTTAGTACATTCATGCTCTTTGTGGTTCTTTTTTGTTCATCCTTTGCTTTTGAAGCTTCAAGAAGCAATGTAAAGCTTATTTTGGTGCACCCATAACTTTTTAGATAACACAAAATGATTAAGAAATGAAGAAGATATGACATTTTAAAATAATGGGTCATTTTTTGAAAAAACACATTATCTAATTTTGACATGTTTTATGTTTCTTTTGTGTTGTTCCTTTACTTTTAGAGGTTTAAAATATAATATGGAGCTTACATTGGAACTCCCATAACTTTTTACATCACTCAAATTAGACAAAAAATGAGAAAGATCTAAAAATGTGTAGTTTTAGATATGTGTGTTATTAGGCTTATCTTTCCAAGGTGGCAACTAAAATGTTTGTCCCATATTGCTTGGCTTCCATTTACATAATCCAAATTATATATTAAACAAATGCACTTGGATGATGGAAAATCAAAGTAAACATGAAAATGTAATCACCATTTGGGATGAGCCAATAAGAAAGGCTTAACCTTAAAGGCTACGTTAAATTTAATAAGACAAGTTTATTTTTGATTTAAGTGTAGGCTTAACAAGTGCCTAGGTTTAATTTTAATCAAAACCTATAAATTAAGAGGCTTAAATTTAGACCTAGCCCATGCCTAGGTAATTAAATGGTTGCCTATGATTAGGCACCACATACATAAATAGGCCTAGGTTATGCCACATGTCATTTAACTATCAGTTCATCCCAAACCATATTAAACACAACGCTAAAACTTGGCATTTATGATTACAAAAATGTAGTCATATGTGTCATCTATGACTAGAAATGACTACATGACTACTAGTCCATAAGACCATGTCGTAAATACCATTAGTCGCATTAGTTGCAACCACATTAACGACTATTATTCACCATGACTATAATCACAAAGGACATATTTATGGATCCAATGAAACACATGGCAACCTCACAAAGTGATACATGTCACAATTTTTAAAAAAACCAAACACATATATTTTTTCTTTCTAATCAAATATTGTCACGTGCTACCTCTTAATTTAGGGAACCTAGCTTTAAAAGCCTACCCTAGGCAACCTAGCCTAGGTGTTAAAAAAGTTTCATAGGCTAAGTAAGCCACCAAGGTATCTAGACATTTATGTGTTTATGTTTCTAGGTGTTTAGGTTTACAAGTGGGAAAACTTGAACTCCCCACCTCCATTTCGGGGAACAAGTTTTTAACCATTGTACCACATTATTTATTTATGATGATTATTACTTACCACTAATTTATAAACAATATTTTTTTTGTATCAAGTTAACCTAACTCATCCTAGGCTAACTTAGGTTGATTTAGGTTAATTTAGGCTACATAGTAGCCTAGCCTTGGCTAACATAAGTTAATTTAGATTAACTTAAGCATTCTTAACCTAAATATAGGCCTACTTACCATAAATTAACATAGATTTAGACTAGGCTAAAATAGGTTAAACTTAATTAAACTAACATAATTGTTTGAACTAAACTTGGTTAGATTTGGTAAAACTTGAAAATATTAATATTAATTAGGCTAAAATAAATAAATTTAATTAGACTTTTTAAAAAAGGCAAAACTACAACACTTAGGCAAAACTTGGCAAAACTAAATTAACATTAGACTATTTAGCCTAGCCTACTTACCTTAAATTAACATAGATTATTTTTAATTAAATTTTGTTAGACTTTACAAAACTTGGATAAGTTAGGTTAAAATAATGTATTGATGTTAAATTTGGCTAAACATGGCTACTTAGGCTAACTTGAATAGATTTGGCAAAACATGGCTAAATTAAACCACTTACATTAAACTTGGGTTAATTTTGGTTAAATTTGCTTCAATTTGTTTAATTTGGTTTTTTTTAAAACCATCTAAAATTGGTTAACCCAAGCTAAACTAAGTTACTTATATTTTGCTAGGTTAAAATTAGGATAATTTAAACTAAAATAAAATTAGTTTAAATTATGTTAAATTAAGCTATATTAGACAAAATTAAACAAAATTATGTCATTTAGTCTAAATTAAGCTAAAGTAAATTAGACTTGTTAAAGTAGGTCAATTTAAATTATGGTAAACTAAACCTTACTATTTAATCATTTATTTGTCCATTTCAAATTAAAATATTTTTTCAATATGAATACACTAATTGCATAATCATATTATTAGTCATAATTACTTTTAGTCCTAATTATAGTCATATGCATAATCATGTAGTCATAATTTTGACCATAGTTATTAAGATGGTAGCAACTAAAGGCCACATATGATTATATGACTATGTTTGGACATTAATTACAAAATTATCTAATCATAAAAATCACATTTTGTCATTGTGAAATCACCACACATGTCATCCCACCATTGGCCAAATGCATTAACCATCGTAATTGCAACACAATTTACCTTTCAACTTAATTTCTACTATGGTTATCCAATGGTGGAATGTTTGGGGTGTGCCATGGGTCACTATATCATTGGTTAAACATTCATTTGACATAGTTGAAATGTAGTCAAAATTGAAACTAAATATTTTGCTAATGTCATACGCAGTCAATGGATGAAGTTCATCCATTAATCAAAGGAAGTTGACAACATTTTGTGATTAGGTTGGTAAGATAGTTTGCAATTAAAATGGTTAATACTGACTATTAATGTGGTGTTGACATTTGGCAAACTTTTTCAACTTCAATGACATTGTTGATATGTATTTAATTTTTTTGGTTTGAAATTGAAAAAAATATTTTTCGATTACAAAAAATACTTTGCAACTATTTTTATTGTTCTCAACTATGTTTTATAGTCAAGATGTGGTTGAGAACGTAGTTGCAAAAGAAGGGATTTTCTACTTGTCAATAAATCATTTAAAATTAATCGTAAAACTATGATAGTTTGTGAATATAAACCATCATCATCAACATTTCTAGGGCATCATCACTTCATGAATATTGGTGTTGTCACCAATCTTTCCTTCAACAATTGGAATGCATCTCCGCAAAAGGTTTGTTAAAGGAATGGCCAATTTCAAAAAATCATTTATGAACTTGTGATAGTATGAAGCCCATCCAAGGAATGATCATAATGCCAGCACAGACTTTGGGGGTTCCAATCCAAAATTGCTTCACCTTCCAATCATCAATTTGAAGTCCCTCTTGTCTAATCATTTGCCTTTGGCACCCCAATTCCACACTTTTCAAACTTCACGTACAACTCATGTTCACTTAACTTTTGTAACACCTTCTTTGAGGTTCTCCATGTGTTCCTTCAATAATTTACAATGTCAAAATGTTGTGTATTTAAATAACCACAAAATTTAGTTAATCTTGACAAAATCATTCATGGAAATGCAAAATGTGGCAATCACATTGATTGGAGAGCCAAAAGGCAAATCATGAAAAATTCATAAGACCCATGTCTTGTGTGTCCCATAAGGTGCCTTGGTGTTTACCATGCATCCCCCCTAACTTGGGCATTATGAAGTTCACCTATAATTGGATAAGCACTTTCCCAATTTACTTTGAAGTTGAATGCAATATGCCATATGCAAGATGCACCTCAATGAATGATTCAAGCTCCTTTAATGGGAGCTCCATTTGCCTCATAACTATTTTGGTCATGAATGAGTGTGAGGCTATTTTCTCCAAGAAGCTCATAAGACCTCATGTTTAACTTTGGGGCATAAAATCAAAATTGTATGGTGAATATGTTTTAATAATATAATTGCAACATGTAATGTTGACTAAATAACTTCCAAACAAAAAGAAATGTAAATTGTGAAAGATGGATTTTTTTTTGGCTATGATAAAAATCCTTTTACCTACAAAGGACTCCATAACTATCAATTTATGACATGTAATGATACAAATTATCATTTATCATTATCAATTATCATTCACCATTGGTATGTAATAATTAAATGACCTAATACTTCATTTTGGTAACATCTTGATAATTGATCCATAATCTAAAATTGTTTTGGTTGATATGTGTAATAAAATTGTGTTTGACATGACGTCTTCAGTGGTTCCCTACTAATCAAGAATTAAACCATATTATTTATGGTAACTTATCTTAATAGTAAACTAACCACAACTTAATTAAATAACCAACATAACACACTTTATTGCTATCATGCACTATCATGTCAATGTCTACAACTATCATTGTTAACACACACACATCACAAATGACAAAGACCACCCTAATGGCACATAATTTCCAAACCGCCCATTTATTTAGGGCCAAGGTCCCACAAAACCAAATCTTAATGTAGGGAATCATTCCTATACATCCATCACAAATAAAAATAACAAAAAATAATTTAAAACAAAATAACCCAAAATAGCCTAAGGTAGAATAACTTAAAATAACATAAAATACAATAGCCTAAATAACTTAGGATATTTAAAGCAACAACATTAAAAAACCTATTTACTATAATGAATTATTTCAATTAATATTGTATTAAACTAATTAATAATGAAATATGATAATTACGTAGTGACCTTATAGTAACATTAGGCAAGTTGAAATGATTAGGGTGAAGTGAACCTATTTCACTTTGAAAGCCTCATAGTGATTTAGGTTAATGGATTGCACCCCACTTTTGTACTAGTGTGTCAATAATTAAATCATTCGAAACATGCATCACAAGCTCCCAAACCTTGCATTGTGTTATATATGGATCAAATTTCTTGGGAATGAGTTATTTCCTAATTCATGCTTTAAACTCTTTTGAATGATACACATGCATATGTCCTAATTCACACTGCATTTATTTCCACCAAGTTTGCACATAACTTTGAAAGTGGGTATAAGCTCACTCCATTATAATGTTTTGATCAACTTTCATCATGTGGATGTAATCCTCCATTTTGAAGAACCAAATGTGCACAACCTTGTGATCATGAAGTTCCCAAGTCTAGCAAGTTTAAAGGCCATACTTATTCAAATGAGTTTCCTCCTTTGAACATTTTCGCTAACCCACATCAAAAGGGTTAGTTCCTCAATAGTGAAATGTATTAACTTGGTCCCCTCATCATTCACATCACATTCTTCAGGTTTAAAGGATTTTACTTGGTCCTATCAATCATCATATACCTTTTGAATGTATTGATTTGGGTGTTTTGGTTAACATTAACATGAGGCTTTTCCCCTGTAATGTCAATTGCACTTCATTTTGTTCATGTAATTTCATTTGTTCTTTTTGGTCAATATATTAATGCAAGCTCTTCCAAGATTAATGTTTTTCCTCCGAATTTTGGTACCATGTGGCATGCCCACAAATTCATTTAAAGTTTATGAATAGTAATAAAAAAAAAGGTGAATTAACATGCACTCCCTAGCTCCACACGTTTGGGGGTTTGATGGGTGTGAAGGAGGTCCCAAACAAGCTTAAAATGAAGGTGTTAATGTGAATCGATGGACAATTTAGAACTTGCACAAACCAAAAAAAATTTGATTAACACAAATTGGAGTTATGTGACACTCAAACTTAATCATGAACAACCTAAACTCACTTGACTCACCCAACCCAAACCCTTCAAAGGAGGCACCACTTTCTTTCCTATAATGTAGCAAGCATTGGCCATGTGAGAGTTTTGAATCTTTAAGGGAATATTGTGTGTACCTAAGCTTGGTCCAAATTAGGTCTTCAATAAATCAATGGAAGGATCTTGAGGTTTAGATATAAAAAATGTGTTTGTATTCTAATTTGAACTTGTGAATTAAAAAATAGCCAAAATAATCATTAAAAGTCAAATTGGTAGCTTAACTTTCAACCATTAAAACCCAAGAAATATGGATGCAATGACATTTGAATTGAAGATGTGATATGACATTAGAAAAATCTTATCAAAGACCACAATTTTCCCCCTATAAGCTTATCCATCAAAGCTTATATGTGAGATTATCTTTTGGGCATCCTAAGAATTTTTGCCATTTTGATGTAGCCCTTACCATTGGTCATATAATATATTATAGGAAAGGAGGTAGTGGTTCCTCTCCAAGTCTGGGTCATGGTGTGTCTTATGAACTTGTTTTGCTCGTGGTTCATCTATGCAACATTTTGGCTCTGACTTCTATTAATCACCTTTTTTTTTTGTTTATGCAAATTGATCTCAACTTGAACTCTTGCTTGTGAATTCACCCTAATCCATCTTGGAATTCCCACCTATGTTTTCACTCTTGGGAGCTAAGGAATGCACCTTGGGTTTTCAATTTGTTGCAAACTTTAAAATCAACAAGTGTTTTTACCTTTCATACCACAAGTGACAAATTTAAGAAGTTATTATTGGGACTCCATTTCCCAATGATTCCCACTTGGGAAGTTTTAGGACTCACCTCCTTTGCATATTCCAACACTTGTGGGAATGTGTGTGAGTCCGCATCCTCATTTATGTGGGTCACGATAGCTTTATGACATCCATGGCTTGTTTGTGCACCATTTTGATTATAAACTACACAAAAAAAAAATTCTATTGGTTTGACAACACCATGAGTTCAACTATGAGTTAGTCCTAGTGCCACCTTGGAACTTCCAAGCCTTCTTCTTTGTTTGGAGTTAAGGAACACACCCCAATTAGCATGTAATCCACTACAAAACTATAAACCAACAAAATCATTTACTATCAATACCATTTAACAAACCTAAGGGTGTGTCATCTTGGGTAAAACAAAAGTTGTATACTTTAGTTATCAAACATGCAACAATTAAAACCTAAGGTAAATGTGCTACTTCTCATTTTTATAAAAATCAATTCAATTTTTTTGAAAACAAGTTAAATAAACTTATGAAAAAAAATATTTTATAGATATCTTGTAGTTTTGTCTATTGGTTATTTTTAACGTAAAATTTGATAAACTAGTAATTAGTTATGAATTTTATATGTAATTGACTCAAAATGGTATATCACTATAACATATTCATTTGGAATTGAAAACAATTCCAACATTATGAACTATTCATTGTATTCTCCTTTTTCAAATCCAATGTAATGATGTCTAAATAATGTTTATTTATATTAAAATGTCCATCAACGATATTATGTATTATCATTACTTGTTAATCATAACCTTAGCACTTAATGTCACATGAACAAAATTAATTAATTTTAATTTTATTTTTCAAATTACTTGTTCTCAAAGGATTTAGATACCTCGATATTATAAACTTAAAATTCTTTTATTCAACCCTTATTTGACTTAATCACCTTAATGTAAAAACTTCTAATCAATAGCTTTACAACCTAATACCAACAACTCCATAAAAGTTTATTTCACACTTCCATTACATTTAATTATGATATGACATAATTTTGATCCATTAAGGTGGTTAATGATTTAATATATGTCAAGTCTATGTTTGCCAAAATCAATATTTATAAAAATATAAATCCCCACAACTCTTATCCCTAATGTTGGTACAAAAATATTCAATTAACAACTAGTTGTTCAATCCATTTCTTATAAACCAACAACCAACATCATCCCCTTTAGTTATACATAAATGCCAATTCTAGTAATAGACTATGTCAAAATTCATGACCCTACTAGTTGGCCTCTAGCACATAGTTGGTTTTTCACACACCTATTTATGTAGTTTCGCAAATTTTATAACTTCAACCCAAGCCTTCCCTCTAGCCATAAACAATTGGATTGGTGTTATATAACATGTATAATTTACATTCACAATGTAGCACATTTGATATAAGATCTATTGGTTGTATCCACTAAATATGCATAAAATATTGTTGATATGGTCAATAAGATCAAGGGAAAAAAAGAATGCACACATGTAAATATGCTCTTTTTTAGTGTTCTATTACATCATACAAAGTTTATTTCACAAATAACATAACAAAGACAAAATCACAAATAAAAATCTCATGGTCATATGCAAACAATAATATTCCTTGCATTGAAACTAACAAGGGAAAACACATAAGAAAAACCTTAAAATACTTTCACATCAGATAAAACATTATATCATACCTACAACTAATCACTTGCAATATTTTTTAAAGCATAATTTTTTAGAAAAATGGTGTTTTAAAACCTTGTTTTCCAAATTTCAGAATTTTGACATAACAATTTAACTATGTGAAGTCTTTTTAAGTTTCAAAGACTATTGTGATAGGGCAATGGTTAAGGCTACTTAATGTGTGTAAAAATGCATGGTTCAATTCTTGTGAAATTTAACACAATGTTAACTTTTACATTTAGACAATTTTGTTCATCTAATGTTGATTCAATGGTTTCAAATCTTTGAATTGTTTGGTAGGCAACACAACACATTGCACAAAATTTGAAATCAAACCACACCTAATGACCTTGTTTTCTTGTTCCCTAAAATGTGGATTCTACTTAAGACAATAATATAATTTGTTTGGTTTGGGAACTTCATTACTTTTATTGGTAACCATTAGGCTTTCCTAGATTAACCATTACATCAATCACTTGGTTAAAAATTTATTTAACCAAGTGACATAATTTCAGGGTAAGCACATTTTCTTATCAAATTTCATTGGAGGGTTCTTTGACACGTAATTTCCCCTTCTTTCAACAAATAAATGAACAAAGTGCCTCATCCATGCAAAACAAAAATGAAAAAAAATTAATGCAAAGATGTATTTTATAACACTCATTGACCTAGGGACCTTTGTTAAGGGCAAGGTTCCTATTATACATATTTGTTAACTTACATGATGTTCTCCAATATTTTCTATGTTAATGTGTGATGAATTGACAACAATGAATTTTTTTTGGGTAGATTTTTTTTTTTTTTTTTTTGCACCAAATCTTTTTCAAAAACACTTTTAATATAAAATGTGTTTTTAGCACACAAAAAGATTTTTTTTGAAAAATCAAATAATTAAGGATTTAAAAAATTATATGAAAGTGGTCTTGGAACATATGATCTTGTCTAAAATTCGATAATTGCTCATTTTTTTCATGTGAGTACAAGGATGATGAATAGAGCTAAAAAAAAGGAGTATAAGGTAGTGTTTAATGTGTGTCACAACATAATAATCTAAATAAATTTTTCTTTACTTTGCTCGAAAAGTGTATGATAGTGTTTAAAGAGCAAGGCATTATCCCTCCCTACGTAAATTTTTGGCATTTTTTTTGTGATGCTTAATGATATGGTATCATTGGACAAAATAAAAAAATGTTGAAGGAACATTTTGTTTTTGAAATGCCTGAAACTAGTGGTTTTTTATGGGGGTGAAAAATTGTCAAATTTCTTTAAATTCCTTAAAAATTTGGTCAACCATTTGTAAGCTTGGAATTAAAGGGGGAAAAATAATTATTTGCCTAAAGCTTATCATGGAAATGGATGCCATCATTGGCATTAGTACTTCGTGTTATACTCTGTCACCTTCAAAGTGATTATGTCATATTGATTCACTAGATATAGCCTTCATTGTTGACCATGTCACCATCTTCTCCCTTTACACCCATAAAATTTTGCCACTTTGTATCTTTCAATCTAAGCCATTCGCTAACTCAATGCAACACATTTAGGTTTGTTTTTGCCATTCATTATCATGCTTGCAAGATGAAACCACTGAGGCTTGAACCCCATTTGAAATGTGTATGTGCATTGTGTATAATCTATGAGCAATGCGAATTAAGTCTATACATTCAAACATTAAAATCTATGAATAATGAACATTGAATATGTACTATGAACGTGCAATGGCAATGTTGCATGTGAAATCGGCATTGAATGGAAACTTTCAAATTAAGAAACAATTTGAAAAGATTGTGCAATTTGGTGTTGCTAGATGTACATCTTGGAATTGTTGAAGCTTAGATACAAGAAGTGAATACTTAAGACATGGAATTAGTTAGTGAACTTCTATAAAATATTTTCAATCCTTGGCCCTCTACATATGTGTTCATGTTTATGTGATGTAAAGTTGGTTGCACATACCAATTTTCTTTTCTCTTGTGATGGCTAGATTAGGTGCTAACAACTTGACCCATTTGTTTATGCAAGCCTTGATGAACAAAGGTGGTTTATACAAAGAGTTAATTGGTAAGAAGCAAATGACATTTGGTGTAGATGGGGATTTTGGATTATCATGTTAGGGTTATAAAACAAATTTCTAAAGGGTAGCCCCCCGATGGATGGCCCCCCCATTCCATGGAAGTTCATTGTATGGATCACCAAACCAATATTGTGGTGCAAACAATATCATAGTTGCAATCAATGGAAAGTAGAATCAAAGGTATATTCTCAACATTGTATAATATTAAAAAATTGAGCTTTAAATGGCATTAGGATTTTTTCAAGCTTGTTAAGATAATGGAAACAAAAGGTGCTAAGAATGTGACTTCCTAGGTTGGATTTCTATGTTGTCCCTAATTCCCATTGATAAGTGTTGTGTCTAAATAAAAGACATTGATGATGAAGATGACCATTGATCAAACCAACAATGACATGGCAAAGGCAAATATTTGATCTCCCCCATGATATCAAAATTATTTTGGGGTCTATTGCCATACCCCTTTGTAGCAATAGGTTCACAACTTGATTAAATTCAACTAGTTGATAAATGTGTTCATCTATGATTTTGTGATAGTAACCAAAGTTTGCCAAGGCAAGATCTATGTTTTATACATGAACACAAGGTCCAAGTTCAATAATTTTGAAGGTTATAAATCCATATTGGATGCTAAAAATTGATTATCATGCATTGGGTGACAAATTTGAACATTGGCATTGAACATTTTACATAATTTGATGTGAATTGACAACACATATGGGCAACACACATAAATTGTATATCAACATAATATTATTTATGGTGCAAAGCTATATGTTGTAGCCATTGCACTTGTGGAGGCAAAGTGTGTAGGTATTTTATAAACCTTAACCCTTTCTTGCATTTCTTGTTTATGTGCATTGTGGTTGTGTGATAATGTTTTGTTCCAAGGGGTGGGTGTTTGTGTTTGAACTTTGGTAGGGGCCATTGAATGCCTTGTTGCAAAACTACAAGGTAGGTTATTCATTCATGGGATTATGGATAGTTTGGATGCACTTTACCCATAATATCGACTCCATCCATATGCAGAAGAATGTTTCAATTAACATTTAGAGGTGATAAAAACAACTTATTGCTAGCCCAAGAAGGTGGGCATTGATGTTTGGGTGCATGAGGTGCTTCTAATAACTTTTGTGGGCATTCAACAATCCATGTTCAAACTAACCATCAAATCCAATGTTTTGGATGCCATGGTTAAACCTACAAATATGAATCTTTTCACACAACTTTGGCACATTCCTTTAATTATCAAAATACTTTCTTATTTCTTTTTAGCATATTTCAAATTGTTAGAAATTGCCATGGTACAAGTCCTTGGTAGTATGGAAGATGTGCATTGCTTCAATTTTTCAGTGTTCAAAAAATCCAAGTTATGCACTCAACTCACTAACAACTTGTGTATAATGGTTAGAATATTCTACCATTTTTTTTTCACCCTTCACAATTTTTCATATACATGAATAATGGTGTGACAAACATCTTTGATATTGGGTGAGAACTTCATTTGTCTAATGCTCTTAGCTATGCAATTTTTTAATGCAAAAAATAAAACTATTTTTTCATTATGTTTTGTTGTAACAAGTGCTTGCTACTTTTTTGTGTAATGGGATCCTAATGGATACCACTTTTAACTTATGATTTCCCTATTAACAATTTGCAAGTTCAAATGTCCTTTGTGAAATGGCATCCATGATTGTAATTTGGCATGTATGTGTTGCTTTTGCTTAACTTTTGTCTTGCAAGACACTTGTGTTACAATTGGTGGTTTGAAGGGTTTAATACCCTCACAAGTGATTGTTCTTGTATGCTTGTGGTTTTAGGGTTATGAACATTATGCATTTGTGTGTGTTTTGAGGTTGCATTATGCGTGATCCTTGTTGAGGTTTGAATCTTGAGATATATGCTCATTTCTAAGTGCTCCTCTAATGTTGGAGTCTCTATTCTTCAAAGGTAGATAGTTGAAGAAGTTTCTCCTATTACACCTTCACAATAGCCAAAACCTTGGTATTTATAATCACCCACCTTGAGGAAAAAAAAACACCTAATTGAATATCATTCCCCTTAAAAACTTACCAAAAGCTAGATGAATCTCCAAGTCATTCCAAACACTCTCCCAAACCCCCCCTCCCCCCCCCCAACAAACAAACACTAACCCCACCATTCGGGGACAGCATATTCCACTGATAACATGCCCTCCAGATACTCAGAAAAATTTCTACCAATCCTTTACAGGTTCAAAGATTTTTTCATTCCTATGTCTGAATCTATATTATTATATCCTTTGATTTCTTGTGGCAGATCAGAAACTTGTCAACCCCTTCATGTGTCACACCAATAATATTTGTTTTTGCACAAGATATTCCTGTCACAAGAAAGGTATGCATCACTCATCCAAAACATGGCTGATTGTCCAAGTTCCAACCATCCCTTCCTTCCTTTGGGGTTTTTATCCAGGACTCTTCAGTCCATGCTTCACCCCTATTATGTACATACATAGTAGCTAGGTGGGTGATAGATAATTTAGATAAGCATATAATCTTAGAATCTAACATGTCTAGCATGACTTAGGTGTGAATTGAATACGACCGAGGACTTGCAAGCCAACTATGATCCATGAGTCCTAACCAATTGGTAAGGTGGTTTGAGAATCCCATGTTTCAGAGAAGACCCACCAGGAGTGTGTCAGTTTTTGGTCATCACTTTTGTCTTGTTCCTGAAAGAGAGGGGCCAGGAAATTGATTATTTGTGTTGTTGTAAAATCCATGCAGTGAGTTAGTCATCACATAATTTGTTCCAACTTGTAGGCAGGAAGGATGTCATTTTCTTCAGCAGCAAAAGTGCTCTCATGGTCTTGGACAAATTTGTGACTCTCATTTATAAAAAGAAATAGGCAAGTTGCTTGGGTGTTTGTTTGTCAGTCCAACCAACCAAACCAGATTCCTTCCACCACAAAAGGTGATGGCTTAGTGGTACAACCATTGTTTGGTACCACAAAGAAAGGTCTTGACTTGAGTCCAAACTCCAAATTTACTGGTGCGCAAATGAAAGCCTTGTCATGTTCTCGGCCACTCAGTCTCACTTTAAAAGTATTGCTAATATCTTGTCAGTTAAGTCTGTTGTTGCGTTCGTAATTTTTTAAAATAAGAAAATCAATTTTCTTTGACCCACAAAGGAAGCTTTTTTGTGAAGAATATTGAGATATTTTATTTCCTGTTTTCTTGAACATGTAAAGCACTCCAAGGCTTTTCTTCTTTGTATTTAAAAGCACCTCCCCTAATTTTTGGGCCTATGCCTTGAGGTTACCACCGTCAAAGCTACAACAACCTTCAAATTAGGGAGGCCCCAGGTAGAGGGCCTTCCCAGGGATATAAAGAATTGGTAGATTTATTTTTTTGAGTGTCTGTGGAGGATGGCTTACCCTGAATAAAATTTCTGCCTCAATTGGGGATGGCACTTTACATGTAAGGTTCTACAAAATGAGAAACCTTATGTGCTTGGTGCCTCCAGTAAGGACCTCAAATGGTGATGTCCTTGGAATTTGGGTCCCACACTTGCCACCCACTTGGTGCTGGGCTTCTTTTCTGTCCTTCCACTCCTTACCCTACACGTAAACACTTTGGCATGAGAAGGCCAAGGAAGCTGCTTACAGACAAATGCACAACTAAGTTGCCAAGAAGGCCTGTCTAGGTTTTGCATATTATTGCTGTGTACTGTAGTACCTTAACCATCCCTTCATCTTCTTGCCAAATATATATATATATATATATATTTCAGTTTTTCACTCTAGCAGTTACAGTAAGAATTTGCCAAATTTTTCGCACTTTCATCAAATACCTGGCCATATATACACTTGTAGTAAATCAAATAACCATGCACTATATAGACAACAAATTACAATACAATTTCTACAACTTCTGGCACTATGGACAGTTAATTTTGAAAAATAATAGCATTTACTGAAAACAAATTTAATTATTGCTGAAATGGTAAAGGTATTACCATATCCGGTGAATATATATACGCACAGCAGATTGCACTGTAAACATATTATTTGAAACACATTATTGTTGCAAAGAGTTGTTCCACTTGCACAACAGGAGATGGATTACCCTAATCCCCTAGGCCAATTTTTCCCATATTCTTAAAAGTGACTTTCATAGACAATCAATAACTGAGCTTTTGTGCAACTGGCTCTCCACTCTCCATGCTTGCCAGTGTTTTTTTAATGGAATTTGTTTTGTAGCCAAAATGGCAATCATCCCTACAAAGATGTAGAAAAAGTGGTGAATCATCATGAGGAGGATTTAGCTAAATATGGCTATAAACCAGTCATGAAGCATACACGTCTTTAAGCATCCTTCTATATTTTTGGCTACACACTGAAAACCAAAATAGAGATCTGAATTTTATTTTATTTCTCTTTCCCTCATTTCTGGCTATTATAACCTCCAAAATCACTTCATTTTCAAATTTAAAAAAAATTGGCGAAATTTTGCCACCATCAAACTATAATGAAGACTGTCTAGATAAAGGGGTCATGTAAAATCTACGTGTATGGTGACCGATGATTTCAGATACCCGTAGGGACTTTTAAATTTAACCCATCTACTACATCACTTGGTGGGTAACATTTGTTATTGAATGAACCCACTGATTACTTGGCCCGAGAGGAGAGGGGTGGCTTTTGAGATCAGAGTAGGTTAAAGAAAATTCAGAATTCAACCAAGTAAACACAAAACACCTAAATTGCATTCCAATTATCAAGACTTTGCTATTCCTAATCATCATCCTTATATGATTTGCCAGACCATCCCAGCAAAGTTGTGTGAATTTGCTTGACATTGTGCAGGGACAAGCTTGTGAAAGGATCGTCCTAGACTTGTGGGAAGATATACCTTGTAAGTCCAACATCGACAGTCCCACATGCATTCGATTTGTAGCACAAGTGGTAGTTAAGTTTTGTGGTGTTTGCAAGCTTGATTTAGTAATTAGGTAAATAATGGTGATTTGCAGTTTTTTAAAATAAAATTTTAATTCAATTTTGTGATGTAGCCAAAGTGGTGATCATCCATAAGATGATTTAGCCAGATTGGGCGATAAGAAAATTTGAAAGCTAAAAAAACTCTAGCATCCTTCTATATTTTTGGCTACCTGTTGGAACTTCGGATAGAATTTGGAGAATTTTTTTAAAGATATACTTTTTAATAAAATTGGCCAAAAAACCTCATAAAACACTAATTTTTTTCCACTTTGAAGAAAAAAATTTACCAGTTGGCAAAGTTTTGCCCCCCAAAAAAACGCTGATGACTTACACCAGTTATTCTACTGGCACAAGAAGGTATATGGTTGCAAAGGAGCTTGACCAACTGAGGATTTATTTTCTATGTACTTGGAACTGGCCTAGATGGGAAGTTTTTTGGGTAATGATATATCATTACCTGAGGAACAAATATTATGGGAAACCTAAGGGTATGGAAAAAAGACATAGACTAACTCAACCTTCCCCTTGCCTTGGGTGTAGATATCGGCACCTACACAGGTACCATGGTGAGGTCTTGAAAAAAATTCTAGTCGCTTTTAGAAATAATAGTATCCTATCCTAAAACTAAATCAAGTTGTTTGAGCCTAAATGTAACATTTTCCTGGTTAAATATGGGCCACTAAAATTCAGTTCACACTTAAGGGTATCGAGATTGGTGAATCATTGGTTTGGTAACTTCGTTCAAATATGTTCACATACATCCATAAATATTTGGCACATAATGCCTATGTGGCAAGTTAACACAATGTATATGAAAAATTGATAGCCTAATGGTATGGAAAAATGTCAATGGTAAAATTTATTTCAAATCACAGATTCCCATTAACACAAGGGTGTATCACATTGGTAAACAAACAATTGAAAACTAGTATAACAAACTAATGATTAAAGAGGCACCTCTAGAGGTCCATCACCAAGAAATGTTGTTGGAGATAATGTTTACAAATCTCTATTGCAAACAACTCGAGTGTAGAAGACTATGTCCAATTATCCATCACAAAAAGGTTCTAGTGTAAAAAAATGTGTTAGTAAATTGCATTGCAAGAAGTTGCAAATTGACAATGGCATCAAATTTTTGCACAAGTTCCCTTGCAATTGCAAATTTAGCAACATGCATGCAACTAAGCATAAGTTCTTTAATAAAAAAGTTAGCAAGTGCACGTAAAAGCGTTGCAATGGTGAGAAAATAAGAAGCAAGGGAAGAGAACCTACATTTCTATGACAATGACATAACAATTGAAAGCATAACGAAGTGCTAACATTCATCAATTGTAAACATGCAAAACACATCGCTTAGAAAGAGCTTCATTAGAAGAATTTGTATTTTATGTAGTCATTTTTTAAACAACTAATGGGTAAATGGAATGGATATTTGGCATAATGTGAACATGTATCCAATTTTATATACACTCAAACTAAAGACATGATGTAACATATGACATTATAGTATGACATATAATATATAATGATTGGTGTCTTATGCAACCACATACTAAAACTTGTAATATTATTTAAGATATGACGTGGAAAAATAATTTTCATCACTTTATATTTAACATGTGTAATTTTGCCACATGATGTAAATATGTAATAAATTAACATAATTATATTCATTACTTCAATATACATTGTGAGTTATATTGAAAATGCAGAAAATAATTGGCATCATACATCATAAAATTTAATAACATACATTCATAAATTTGTTCATAGGTCATTTTGTAATGGCAACAGTCACATGTGCATTACATGAAATTCAAATGAATCTTTTTTTAGGGACTTATAAAAATGTTATATTTTAATTCATTATTTCTATTAATGGCATGCATACATATATGATGGTTTAATAAAAAATAATTTAATTTAATTTTAAAATTAAATCATGTGATATTTATATGTATGTTTATAGGTAAAAATTTTCACAATGAAAAATTTGAAATAAATATTTTTAATTGATGTAGTTCACATCTGAAAATTTGAAAATTATAATTTTCATAGAATTATGGAATTATAGTATGGATTGAATTTAATTCAGAATCTTAAATTTATTTTATGGCCCAGTTTTTAAATTTAAATTTAATTATTAAAAAATTGAATCTATGAACTAAATAACAATTTAAAATATTAAACTTGAATTTTTAAAATATATATACGAGTTTTATTCTAAATTATGAATTAAAAATTATATATAACCAAAATCAGATTTTTAGAATATTAAATTTGAATATCAAATTTAAAATAGTTATTTAAATAGATGATAAACATTTAATTAAAATGTAAAATTATTTCATTGTGAACTTATAAAATTAAATAACATATCATATGATAATGAGTAAAATTTGAAATATACATGTTTATATTTATGTGATGACATAATATATCATAGTTTGAAGTATTGGTTAGATGGTGAAGGAGTTGGTTTGTGACCATGGAGATGAAGATTCAGTTATTTTTTATGGCATTTTAAACTAATGTCCTTAAGTGATTATATCATGACTACATGTGTTCTAATTGACTATAACATGACTACATATTTTAATGATGTGGCTAATGACATGGCCAATGATGTGATTCATTTTTAAATTTCAAATAAATATATAGCATTTTAAATAAATAAATAACTTATTTCTTTTCTATTTTAAATGTAAATCCATGTGGACATTACACATAGTTGTTTTGGACATGACATGACACAACATCATGTTGAGTTGTTCAAGCAAGCCATTTGACATGACTCTAGTGACCATAGTCATGTGAAATACGACTATAGTTGTAGATGTAAACATAGTCGTTTAAAAAAAAATCCTACTAGTGTTCATTGATTCAAGACCATGCATGATCCTTGATGTGCAATGTTGGGATAGAATTGTAAAAGAACCACAAAAAAAAATGCAAAACCAATTTTCATGAAATGACATTATGTGCAAAAATAATTGGAATTTTCTAAACTTCAACTACAAAAAACTTGTAGAATATCACATAGGGATTGGTAATCATACTTATTTACAAGAATTAATAGAGAATATTATGATTTGATTAAGTGCTTTCAAGGAAAGAAGGTAGTGCATATTCTTCCACATATCAAAAATGTTGTGAATGTTGAAGAAGATGGATCCTATAAACCACCAACACAAGACATGCATGATGAGAATGAAGTCATTCAATCACAAGAGATGCCTAAAGCTCAAAATGCAAATGTAGATAGTCAAAGTAAAGTTGTAGGGTTCATGAACTTATCAAGAGATATGGAATTGCTCCTTCTTCCCCCTCCTATTATCAATATCTTTGATATTCTTACATGTACACTTGCATTAGGCAACATTAGAGTCATGCAAAAGCACAATAACATTTTTTCTCATGTCAAATTTTTAAACAAAAATGACCAAGTATTTGTGGAAGTAATGGGAAAGATGGATACTATTCAATTGGAAATTGAATAACACCATTCACAATTACACCTTCAAGGAGCATCTCTACTACCTCAAATCAAAAGATAAGAAAATGCACAAAATGAACAAAAGCATGGTGATAATGCTTTCAAACCTAAGTATTACTATGTGTCATGCATACATCAGGATTAGGGCTCTTGTATCTTTAGTAGTTGACTTAACCAATTCTTAAATGGACCAAGGAGCAACTTGCTAATTCAAATTTTTTGCATTCTTAATGATGAAGGATAATGTTCCAAAATGAAAACATGGAAATATATGACATATTACAAGATTGAAAATTAGAACACATGTTGTTGTAGAATCAATTTCAATTCACACATTTTCTTTTCAAATTTTAATTGATACAAACATTCAAGTTTCAAAATTCAACTTCTAGAATTAAAAATTCACATTTTAGCTTTTAGATTTTAGATTTTTTTATTTTAGATTTTAACCATTTAAAATTTAGATTTTGGCTTGCAATTCAATTATGATTTTAACTTGCAATTTAGTTCAAGTTTCCACTTGCAATTTAGTACAACACTATGTCATTGATACAAAATTCTAAAAATGAAGGCTTGACTTATTTAATGGCGACAATACAAAGGTCTATGATTCCTTAAATATTGTTGTATTGCAACATGTTGATTGAGCCCTAATATTACCCCACCTTGCTAGATAAAATTTGCATAAAGTTGATTTACTTGATCATGATCACCATGTCTAGCCAATGTCACCCCACCTCTAACTTCTCTTACATTCTTCAACTCCAATTGTTGCCCCTGTTCATTGATGTTAGTGTATTCTCATTGAAAATCATATTGTGCAATATACAACATCAAACAACCACATCATGAACTTGCACATCCAAGTTGGAGTTGATCATTAACTTTTGGAAATTATTTTTAATATGCCAAAGTTGTTTTCAACTAGGACTTTGGCATGATTGAATTGTTGATTGTACAAAGCCTCCAAAACGGAATGTCAAATTCTAATTGGATTATGAAACACCATTAACCATGGCAGTAATGGATACCCCTTATTTTTTATTATTTATAGTTTGATGCGTTCATGAAAATTGTGGTCACCAAACAAGTCCCCATGTAGCCTTTTGATAAATTGAAGATAACCACAAGACTTGTGCATCGCTCATAAACCTTGGTTACCCCACAAAGACATCCAAAAAAACTCCTTGTGGTCAACAATGGCTTTTAGTTGCATACTATAACCCTTGGATTTTAAGGAATAATATTATGCAACAAAAGCCATAACTTTTGGCTTCTAGGTATGGATTTGAATTATGCATCAATGGCCCCCTAGATTCCTAGTAAACTTGATAACTCCTTGAATCCTTCCATCACATTTGATACACTATCTCCTTGAGGCCACCAAATTTGGTTCTTGAAGAAATGATTCATCACATGTACAAATTCAAACAAAATTAAATGAACATTGGATTTTCTTATAGCAAAGAGTTCACTTCATTGCAAATATTTGGAGGCATGTGCCAACTTGTATAATGAGAATGCTACCCTAATGCCCATTGGCATTGTACACCTATATCTTGTATTTATTTCTTGCATTTTATGTTCAAATCATTTTGTCAACTTCCTCACAAAAGACGTGCTAACCCAAAAAAGTTTCAATCCATCATATCAAGTCATGAAGAATTGAAATGTCATGTCATTCATCTAGCCTCAACCCAATCTCCTAACTTTTGACTTGAAAGTAAACCATAAATCTAAGACAATTTGAAACCGTGGAAAATCAATGCATTTATCATTGTTTCAAATAGACATTGTAGTCTTTGTCTTCACAAAAAGAATTCTTTTGCAATTCACTTACATAAACACCATAATTGAATGAAGATCATGGATGGAAATAGCTAATGACCAACATCTCTTATGCTTGGATTAAAGGTTACAAAAAATTATGAAAGTGGGTATTTGCAAGCTAGAGTAGATCAATTTTGTCTACATTTTCAAGTCCCTAAAAGTGACTATTTATTTTAGGCTAAGTTACAATTTTTGTGAAAAAAAATATTGATTCCATAAAATATGATATGAGGGATTTTGCCTATTTCATTGATTTTTATTATCATGAAAAGTCCAAAAAATTCTCATATGGTGTTAAAATGGTTTAAAGGACCTCATGAGACACATTGTAATCCATAAGGGTACCAAAAAACAACATTGTGACATCCAAAAATGGACGCTTTAGCTTGCAAACACCCAAACAATGTGATCTTTAGTGGCTTCATGCAGTTAAACATAATGCAAGATTGTGATGACAAAGCACAAGGATGATGATGAGCTTAAATGATGAAATTGGTGCAAATGACAACATTGCTACAAAACAAAATTTGTAATAATATGTTACAACAAACCAAAAGATCACACAATTGAAAATAAACATAATGACAAAACCAAATGAAATGAAGATGGACAAAAAAGGTGAAAAAAAGAAACCATTGCAATAGAACTTTCAAAGACATTATTGCAAAGGTGTAACAATAGATCATTTATGTGTGCAAGGACATTGTTATAAAGATGAAACAATAAAACATTCATGTGCACAAGGATGTTGTTATATTGATACAACAATGAAAAAATGAACTTGAAGACACTACCCATGTTGCCACAAAAAAATAATACCACAATAAATTAATGCAATAGACATTGCATGCAATGAGCAAAAATGAAAAAATTGGTACTATTAATGTTCCACAAAAAAAGACCTTTGCTAATGTACCACTAAGATGGACTTGTCACAATGTTACAATTTTTTTGCAAGAATGGATTAAATGAGAGCTTGTATGAAAAAATGAACATGAAAAAGTGAGTGCAAAGGATCAATGAAAGGTTACATTGTGAGCATGAAGAAATGATGAGATGTTGTGGTCATGAACTTTAGCACCAAAAGAAAAAAAATGATAATTCCAAAAGCAATCATGAACATTGGTCATGATAGACTATTGTTAGCAATTAGTAAACCATGATTTAATTATATGCGTGAATACAAATAATATGTAAGTTGGGTTAATGATGATAAGTTAGCATTTTACACTCAAACAATATGAATGCGTATTATGCCAAAATGTAACATCCACGACTTGGATATTTTTGCTAAGTTTCAATCATGTAATCATGTCATGAGGCTCGTGGCTACATGATTAAGACATGTGGTTTGATTGAGTAACAAAAAATATTGGATGTGTCAAAAAATTGAAATTATATATATGAAAAGAATTTGTTGTTTAAGTGCATGGACTTAAGAGTAATGTGTTTGTAATTATCATTAAGAAAAAAATTCTTTTGTATGTAACTAAAGATCTAGAAAATAACCCCCAAAGAATAACATTTTTGGGAATAACTTATGATCATCAATCAATTGTGAATGATATTAAATATTGTGATCTTTCACATGAACCACAAAACTAAATTTAATCCAACATCATGCCATTGACCTTTTTTCCCTTGAAAACTAATATTAAAATACATTCACACCACAATGTGTAAGTAACTAACATAGGTTATAATACCTACCATAGTAGATATCTAGGCTAGGTTAATATATGTTTAGCTAAGTAGGTAGCTAAAATAATCCACCTATATCTTGGATATTTTAACCTCCTACATACCTAGGTTAGTATACCTATATACCTAGGCTAAATACCTACCTACTTAAGTAATCTAAGTATGGTATTTAGGTAGTTTAAGTAGCTTAAGCATGTAGGCTAAGTAGGCTACCTACATACTTAGGCTAATATAAATACTTACCTACATAGTTTAAATAACCTAGGTATGGTATGCAAATGGTCACTGTAGCTTAATTATGGGTAGTTTAATGAAGTATGTAATTAAGGTAGGTTACCTATATTGTTAAGTTAAATAGGTATTATTATTGTAACTAATTCCTACATTGACCTAATTAATGTGCCTATTTACTTACATAATTAATGTACCTACCTCCTTAATTACTTATTTATCTATTTATCTAATTAGTGCACCTACCTCCATACATACCTACTTATCTACCTACCTACCTAGTTAATGTACCTATTTAATTGTCCAAGGATAATGTTGTAAAAGATATAAGAATGTTTCCCCTTCCCAAAAGTTTATCCCATATTATTTGTCATCCTTTTAAACTTGTAAACAATATAATGAGTGCACTATAAACATCTAAAAAACATTAAAAATATGTAAAAGAAGTACCACTTGGGATGAATCAATAAGAAAGGTTCAACCTTAAAAGCTAAAATCAAAATGAGATATGATTTTTTTAGCTAGGTGCCAAATGGTTTAGCCTAGCCCAGGCAATTTAAGTATAGGTGCCATATGGTTTATTTCTAAGTGCCACATGGTTTATCCTAACCTAAATGGCTTATGCTTAAATGCCATGTGACCTATCCTATCCTAGGGGCTTATGTTTAGGTGCCATGTGATCTATCTTATTTTAGATAATTTATGTTTAGATGTCACACATGTATTAATTGCAATTTCATTTGTTAAGAAATAGTAAATATTTGATTTAATATTTAAAAATTTGATGACCATGATTGCATAATCTTTCAAAATCATGATCATTCGTCATGATTATAGGCATGAAAATGGTATGGAATGGCATAAATGGTTACTATCATGGCATAAACAATTATAATCGTGATCACTACAAGTAGAAGGCATAATCAATGAGTTTGAATTGATTACGTAATCATTCAATTGCTAAGGCATATATGACTAAACTTTCTAGTCATGGACGTAATCATAGATGCCACCTTTTGGCTAGTGGTTGTTGAAAAAATAGGGTTAATTTTAATGTCAAAACTATTGGTGAAGGCACTTATTGATAGGTATGAACCACCTTTAAGAGGCCTCATTCAAGAAGACAAAGGCATTAACCTAGGTGTTAATTATTAGGGCAATGGGCTCTTAGTCATGTCTAAAAGTGGATAAATGGTTTTTATCCCACTTAATAGTCAAACATTAGTGAAAAGGTTCTCAAGGATTTTCTTTTGGAAGGAATTTAGGGCAAAAGTAGTCAAATTCCTAAAGCAATTATGATGTCCCATTTTAAGTTTTAACCCATATATGTGTAGTCTATTTTTAAGAATGTTGTTTTTTCATGTGGAAGGCCAAATATGCAAGGATATCATTTTTTTAATGCTTCACTTTTAATTGATTCTCTTAAATGTATAATCCCAACAAGCCTATAATCTTTTTGAGGGAAAAAAGAGGATTTGAACTTGTGTGCCACCTTCATAGTTCCAACTTTTGATTCTAAGATTACATATCACACCATGGTTAAGAAAAGGCAAAACACAAGATGGGCAAAGTTGGGAAACACCACAAAACCCAAACAAAAGGTGAATAACCAACATGAAAAGAACTAAAAGAACTAACTAAAAACAAAAATAGGACACCCATGAAACTTGGAGAATGAGGTACCTTGAAAAAGTTTGAAAATTGAATGCATAACACCTCTTTCTGTTCAATTCTAAATATTACACAATTGAAACAAAGTTTGTGATTTTAAGTTTTAACATTGTAATTATGAACATGACCTAGTTGTTGCAATCAATGAAAGGTTCCTCTTTAATGTCTTCGTATGAATAATATGTGCCATCACCTAATGTCATATTGAAAATTTTGTGTATTATATGCCATAATAAATGTCATGCATATTGTACATCGTAGTGGATGAAACCACATAGTTTACCTCACACAAGTGTCATGAATCATGATTTTTAAAAATGTTTTCTCTTGTGGTGCTTCTACTTGTCCTAGCTTGTTAGGGTCTTGAGGTAATACCAAGTATAAACTAGTGTTGGTTTGATATCAACTTTTGAACATGCCAATTAATCTTAATATGGTTATATTTCTTATTATACTAATATTGATATTGGTTTTTTTTTAAAAATGTTCATATTAATTCAATCCTAAAATTTGTTCCAAGATTATTTTTGCCTAGTATGAAGCAAATATGTACTTAATATGGAATTGGTACAAGGTTCATATTACTTGAAATCCTTACTAGGTTAATATTAACATAAGGTTATGGTATTGCCTTAATTCATAAAAAAACTTGTAGGGCCCTTGCTACCATATTAGATACCAAATGTAGGCTTATGTATTAAACCAATATTAGTTGTTACATTGTGAAAAGCCTTGATGTTGGGACATTATGCATTGAAACACACAAACTCCACCTTTGGTTTAACGGGAGTAATGCCTTGATAGCAAGGGGTAAAAGTATATTTAGGTGGTACCACTAGGAATGTCACATTTTTATGATTTTATTGCACATGTCAAAATTTAGAAAATTATAAGAAACATTTGATTCAAAATTTTCATTACATTTTTTGGTGAGTACATAATTCGAAACTATAATGACATGGAAAATTATTTTGAATTTTGATGAGTCATTGCACTTAAAATAAATATTAAAAAAGGTAATGGTGTTTCCTTTCATTGAACTTTTTCATTAGGAACACGTTTCAAACATTTTTTTTTAGGGAATTTTTTCCCCCTAAGGTTCCTTTGAAGAGGCTATGACAATTTAAAATACAAAATTTTAATACAAATTTTCACATTTTTTATTCCAATAAAAACTTAAGTTCATATACTTGTGCATGTAATGATTAAACATGAGGATACAAATCTATAGTTGTGAAAACATTTTAAAAAAAGGCCCATGAATATTACTTGGACAATTGTGGTGCTTTAACCATTTTTTGAAGTGGTTCTGAATTTTACCACCCAAGGATAGGTCAACTTAGGTTGATGTAGGTTAACCTATGCCACCTAATAGTTTAATATAGGCCAAGATAAGGTTCCTAGGCTATTATAGGCTAACTTAAGTGTCATTAAGTAGTTGTAGGCTAACCTTGTCCTCTCTAGCCTAAACCTAGGTTAACATAAGGTTACTTAAGTTATACTAAGTTAACCTACATTAGGTCAAATCATGTTAAATTAGGCTACTTAAACTAAACTAACTTAATATAAGGCTACTTAACCTAAACTAGGCTAAATTAAAATATTTAGGTTAAATTAAGTTAATTAAATTAAACTAGGTTACATTATGTTATTTAAGTTAAATTAGGTTAAATTAAATTACTTAGATTAAACTAAAAGAAATTAAATTAAATTACATTGAACTAGGTTGAACTACTTGGCTATTTAAGCTAAACTAATGTGGCTTGTGTCATCCCCAAGTGTGAACCCATTATAGAATATGGAAACCCAACATGTGAACATTGTTTTGCAATGTATGTATTGATTTTTTGAACAACCAAATATGAAAGGAAATCATGTTTGAATTGAATGGTAAGCCTTCAAATGTTACCACATTTTCAACTAATTTTTCCTTCCAAAACTTGGTTTTTTGGAATTTATTTGAATTTTCATGTGGCATAAATCATTTAAAAATCATTATCTCCCACATTCTAAATCCAAATCTTACCAAATAAATCCCATTAAATCTTTTCATCAAGATCTTTCCAACAACACCAAATGCACATTCCAATTCTTCCAAAAATTTCAACTTTGATTTAATTTAATTTTCAATGAAAAAATCATTCAATATTCAAGAACTTTTGCATCGAAAGTCCAAACGTCATAAAACCCAATTGATGCACATGTCCTCTTCAAGAGCTTTCCAAAAAGACCAAAAATGCAACCTAAAGCATCCCAATTTGGTGGATTTCATCAGTACAAACAGAACAAAACAAACAAACAACATTGCTTCATAAATAAATTACAATATTTAGATTAAACTTAGTAGTTATATGTAGGTTAATCTTACATAAAACCTAAAGGTTAAACTTAGGTTAAACCTAATTAAAACTTAAATGTCAAATCTAAGTTAAATTTAGGTTAAACCTAAAGATTAAAACTAGGCATAACCTTAAAAAAAACCTAAATTAAATATATAAACTAAACTTAAAAGTTAAACCTAGGCTATCAAGGACACAAAAAACCATGAGAACAAAGGCTAAAGGAAAGTTTTAAGTCTAACTTCCAAACAAGGAACAAGACAAGATTATGTGATTAAAAAACAAGAACACATGAACTAAGAACAAGAATATGAAATGTGCAAAACAAACGTGAAAACAAATCTTTATTATGTTAATATATGCAAACATCTCTTTGTCAAACCTTCTTGTTACATAAGGAATTAAGTAATCACATGTTTAGGCATTATTCTCCATGTTTACATCACATACATATGAATTGAAATCCATCATTTGTTATGAATAATAGTAATTTCATTTACACTTAGAAGAGACAAAAAATGTTTCAACCACAACACTTTGACTTGTTTTTAAAACTTGCTCATATACTTGATTTGCCTTTCTTTGAACTTGCCCCATTGAACCAATGATTGATGGGATTATTACGAACATTTGATTGCACAAACAAACTATATTATCATGAAGTGGCCATGACTGAACAAGTGAAAAATCAAAGCCAATTGAATATTCTTTTTCAGACTTTCACCATTTATAGCACAAATGACTTGTTGCAACATTATTTCAAGACCTTTAGCAAAATACAACTTCTTTTGGCAACATGAATGTTGTTTTTTTAAGAAAGAATGTTTTCTTGCTTTTATCCCTTGCCTACGGATTGTGACAACTTACATGTTTCCATGGAGAACTCTTGAACTTCAAAACTAGTAGTTTATCTCTATCTTCAATTTAGGTTCACATCTTGCATCAAACTTGAGCAACTTTCCATTAATTAGAACTTAAAACAAACTTCACCCAAAGAAGTTTTCATTGTTAAAAGTTTCATGCATGATGGAGCTTTAATGATATCATCTCAACCTAAATATTTTGATTAGGTTGAATAAAACAAGAAGGCCATAAATGAAAATTCTATGACCCATTTTCATGCGTACTTTTCAAAAAAAATCTTCTATTTGGCACATACAATCTTGACACATTTTCCTTCATGAAATTCTCCATTTTTGACAAAACATCTACTTGAAGGAATGTGAAAACAAAAATTATGATGTTAATTTAAAAAAAATTAACACTATTTTTAATTTTCTCTTTCACTTCATTTTTCGCAAAAGCCTTGAGTGAGAACAATATGTTCAAAACAATGAAACACAACCAAACATCATAAAAAATTTGTACTATAGGCAAAGAAAAGAAAAACAATAAAATCATAAATTTATGTTAACTACAATTTCTCTAGGTTCTAAAAATGACTTGTTGTCTAGTTCTAAACATATTTGGCATCATTCCCCTATCACTTCAAACAAGTCTTTAAATTTTGTAGTCCCTTAAAAAACAACATGGGTGCATCATCCCCCTAGTCACTCAAAAAAAATTTCAAATCATGTCTCCCATCCTAGAAAATAAAAATAGAAATAAACTTGGCATGTTGATTCATATTGGTTCCACCTTATTAGCGTTCAATGAACCAACACTTACACTACCTTACCTTAAGGTTAGTTTCGTCATTAAATAATTCTCAAAATAGTGAAATGAAAATTTGTGAAAATATGAAGTTGTTATGGTGAAAATCATCATAAAAATCATAAGCTACATTTTGAATAATTTCATTATTCATATCATAATATTATAGTAAATTATGGAAAAAATGTAATTTCAAAATTTAAAAACGAATTCATTTTTTGAAAAACGAATCACACATTTTTGTCAATGTGGAAATTGACCCTAGGCTATGGTACCTATTTATTGAAAGCCCAAAATATAATTTCCTCATTCTATTTAAACCCTTGTTCACTTGGGCTAATTCCATGAGCAAAAGTCTTGAAACATAGTTTTTGTCTTCCTTCACATGAAAGATTGATGATATTACTTTAATTATGGGATAGTGGTGAAAGAAAATAGAAATTATACACATGAATGGGTTTCTTGAACAAAAAATAGGTAAGTTGTTATGTACCCTTGAAATTTTATGTTTCCTTTATTCAAACTAATGTGTATTGAATTTAATTCCCATTAACAAAATAATCACAAGTTTGTGTGACAAAGTAATACAAACTAATAAACACAAGAATCCCAACTTTGTCATTTCAACCTAAACATGAATTCCTTTGCAAAGTCTTCAAATTGAGTTTATTGTGATTTCATCAATTCTATTATTTATACATCATATTCCCATTTCTTGTTGTCCATCGCAAGCCCCAAACACACTCTAGTGGAAAAAAGATAACAAATAATTTCGAAAGCTTTTTTCAAAAGGTATATTCTCATCTTAATCGTACGATTACCATGTGAGTCATCAATTGTGACGCCCCCCACACTCCTTGAAAGACTCAAATGCGAGTCCAAAAATGAAAATAACAGAAGAAGAAGGAATTGGGGTACATTCATTAATTCATAACACTTTGGGGTAAAAAGGCGTGTTAGAGCTTTAGGATGGGGACTAGGATGAATGACAAGCATGTCAATTATTCACACAAACCTACACAACTTAAATAACAAATTAGTTAGTGCATGGTTAGAGCACTTTTGGTGCATGGACGAACCACAAACATACATAAAACTCACATAACCACATAAGACTCACCACGACCTGAACTTGGGGGAAACCACCACCTTCCCTTTTATAGTAATCTTTGTGATTAGCCACCAAGGCTACATCCAAATGTCATTTTGTTTCGGGATTTCCAAGTTGGGAGTCACGAAATTCTCGAAATTGGAACTCTTGGCACTTTGGACCAAGTTGGAGTCCCGAAATTTCCAAAATTGAGATTCTTATGACTTTGGAAGCCCATAATTTTGTGTGAAGACCTCCGATTGAAGTGAGGTCTAAAGAAAAGTTGTAGCCTTCATTGACATCTTTCCAAAGATATGTGGCATGCAACCTACACATAAAAAAATCAGGGCGATTCTTGACTTTTAGTGGTCGGAAGTCAAATTGACAATTTGACTGCCGACCCTTCTTTTGGCCATAATTTATGTTTTAAGCACCCAAATGGGTTATGCGAGCCCAGTTTAGACATTTAAATTCCAAGATATTTCCAATGATATAAGGAACCTTTCAATCCAATATGTTCTGGCCCCTAAAATCACCATATGAAGATTCGAGAGTCCACTGGGATTCTAACTCCCAAAGTGGGAGCTCACTTGGGAGTGTGAGGGTTCATTCCTTCACACTTTTTTGTACTCCTGAGAACATGAAATATGACTCCCAGGCTCACTCTTGGCCCAAACCTTTGCAAGCCCTTGATTTGGTCACGAACCCAAGGCTAGGGTTGCAACATTAACATTTTGATTTTTGGCCTTTCTTTTGGCCATAACTTGTGTTTTAAGTACTCAAATGGGTCATGCGAACCCATTTTAGACATCTAAGTTTCAAGAGTTTTTTAATGATATAATAAATTTTTTAATCCAATGAATTTTGACCTTTAAATCCGTCTTTGAAAATTTGGGAGTCCATTAGGACTCTAATTCTCAAAGTGGGAGCCCACTTGGGAATGTGCGGGTTCAGTCCCTCACACTTTCTTACACTCTTGGAAGATTGAAATGTGATTCCTAGGTTTCTTTCTCAGTCTGCACCTTTGCAAGCCCTTGCCTTAGTCGCAAACCCAAGGCTAAGGTCATGACAAATTGTGAATCATTCAACCTTAAATTATTAATTAAAATTTTATGATTCATCAAATATTAGTTATTTAATCTTAAATTGTCAATTGTAATAAGATGATTCATCCGAGATGATGCAACCTAATCAAATGAATCATCATGTAAATTATATATGTTTGACTTTTAAAACTTGAATCATGATCACTTAATAATTTTGTTCGAATTTTAAAAGATGGGTAGTACATCATTTAATTATGCCTTTTTACACCATGCACATTTTTGTGTAAAATTACATTGCATAATTCTATTTGGTATGCATGTTTTGTAAGTTTTTGTTTTGTTGTCCTATGCTGATTTTGAATCCAACACTTTTCAACAAGTTTTTTTGAAAATATCTACCATTAACATAACTTTATGCACTAAATTAGTGTTAATTTTTTATTTTGAAAATATAATCAAACCATGCAACAAAACCACACAACTCTACAAAAATTGTTGTTGGCAACAAATGCTCCAAACAAAGCTTGTTGGGGTGTTTAACATCTCTTTTCACTGCACTAAGACTTTGATTTACACAACAATAGACAAATCACTCCTGCACTTATCATTCATTTTTAGTGGGATGATCACCCTATTCTTCCCAATGCGGTGGCACATGTCCATACTAGCATTTTCCCCTTTTAGTTGGCACTATGGGATACTTGGATTTTATTACCCCACATCATCCATTCTTTGGTTGCCCCCCTTTGAAAGTCTTGTGGTATAGTTGTAATGTCATTTATAAGTTTTTTTGATAGACTACCTACATGAACATGAGTTTGCCACACTTCTAATAGATGCTCCCTTAGCTACCACGTGAACATGTATCCGATCTTGTGCAAGTTTAGTTGCGAGCGCTTGGTTATTAGCCCGTTGTAACACACTAGCATTTCATTTGTCCTTGAGTCATTTCTTTACAATGTTAACCCACCTTGGCTTGGCCACATCCTACAATTGCACATCTTTTCATGTTGTTAGTGTGAACATGTCAATGATGATTTGGGTATCCATTTACTTTGGTGCCTATGTAGGATTGAGCGCATTGTAGCTCATGATACTCTTCAAGATGCCATCACAATAATTGTTTTGGAGAGTGGAACACTTATATAAAACGAGGTTTCCTACCTTTTCTCTCATCATACTCGATGAATTGATTTTTTTATCACTCGAGATAATTTTTGAACCTTAGTGGATGTTGTCATAGCTGATTCAACTCACCCAAATATTACATAACATGCATCGTTCATAACAAAGCATGCAATATCAATTGCCACTCAAAAGAAGACATGATCATATGTGGAGTGTTTATCAAAAGACGACTTCATTCCCTTTGCCATTGCCCTTGCCATAGAGACTTATATTTAAAACTTGTTGAGTTTTACTTTTGTTGTTCAGGGCAATTGTTCACTATAATCTCACTCACTGGATTGAAAAAAATAGCACAACCAGACAACATTGTCTATTACACCAAACACTGCTGTGATGAGGTTCTTATAGTCAGTGGCAAAAGCAGGTTTTGAAAATGCATTCAAAGAACATTGGAAACTTTCACCCAAGGCAGAAACCTGGGTCGAAGAATCCTACCGGGGGGTCCCTTCTTGGGCCCCAGAAACTGGGTTTACACTACTTGCCTGGGTCACAAAAGTATGTATGTTTCAATATGGGTTCAAATTTGCCAAAGAAGTCACCAAGAATGGGTAAGTTGTGCCCCAGATATTTTGGGCTGGGACCTAAATGTAAAGCTTGCCGTAATTATTCTTTAGGTGTTAATTATTTTTAGGTTCAATCAGTGATTTTTTTTTCTGAATTTTTTTTTTCTTTTTTGACAAAAAAACTGGGGAAAATTTGAAAGTTTTTGTTTTTCCAGTGTAAATTTGGCTAAAAATTTATTTTCCTGGGGTAAAAGTTCACCAAATTTTTTATATCAAAAATTGAAGAAGAAAAAACATGGTTCAATCTAGTCTATGAAGAAGACAGGGCTTTGGGGGGATACTTGTGGGCCTCCTATGTTCGTGGACAACTACATAAACTATTTTCAATGTAAGAATTTGAAAAAAGAAAAAAGAATTCTTATGCCAATAATGAATGAGGATCTGAAAGGTTCAAAGGGTTCACCATTTTGGTGAAACAACTACTACACTCCAAAAGATCCAACCCTTTACAATCCTATGTTGAGGAGTTGCAACAGGGGTGGCTATTTGTAAACTTCCATTATCTCTTCACAAAATTTAGATATTACATATATTAAAGGAAGGATGGCACTGACAATGGTCCTCGGTACGGACAGTGGACACTATGGCCCAACCGGTTGCGGGCGCGCGGAGAGAGAGAGTGTGTGTGTGTTCAAAGTAACTTCCCCTGACTCCGAACGGTACGGACAGTGGGAGACAGAGAGAGTGTGTGTTTGTTCAAAGGACCACAACCGGCGGTTCTTCGCCGGTTCTTTTAGGAAAGTAGCTAAATATAGCAGAATTCTGCTTTTCTGCCTTTTCTGCCAACAAGGGGGGGCTAGCACGGGCGGGGAAGGAACGGGCGGGGAAGGAACGGGCAGGGAAGGACCGGGCGGGGGGGAGCTCGACGGGTGCATTATGCACCAGGTTCACACACACCTGTGCCTTAGGCACGGGGCACACACTAGTTTGTTAGTAACTGAAGGATGACTTCTATATTAGGTCTTGATACTGAGATTTTGTAGAGGGGAAAGAAGGCCTTGCAACCCAGCGCCTCCCCCTACAGCCTTGAGGGTATAGGCCCAAAAATTAGGGAGGCCCCTTGGGAGCAGATCTTCCCAAGAGTAAAGCATTGATGGATTTTTTATTCAAATGTCTGAAGACTTACTTGCATCATCAATGTTGGGCCGATTCTTAGAATGAGTAATAGATAGAAAGATACCCATCAATTATCAACTTTTTCGTCGATTCTCAAAATATTCAAAGAAGTGAGTTCTGCAATATATGAAAAGGTCAAAGAACTGATCGTTGGATTTGTTTTTGTGGCTGATTTTTCCATGACTGACATGATCACTGGTTTTTTTAGGGTTTTTGAAATAACCGGAACTGCCGATTCTTTTTCGATTTTTCCAAGAACTGGAACAACGAATTTTCTACATCTGAAATATTTAGAAAGCTGAAACCCACAATTCTTTATAAAATTCAAACAATCACACCACAATTGTCCACATGTGACGAGTGAAAGGGTCTGAGTGCAAGGAAAACCCAATAATTTAATCACAATATTTTTCTCAAAGAATAATCTTTTTGTGACAGGAAAAGAGGAAGAATCTTTTTAGAATATTCAAGAATATTGCATTTGCAGAATGAAAATTTCAGCAGTAATTAATTAATTATTCAGCAAACATGTGCTGAAGCTGCCCCTGTACTAGTACCCACTTTTTTTGGGGAATAAGTCTTGCAGGCTCTAGCAGAAAAAAATGCTCAACTTGTGCACTCGTATTCCTTTTGCTTATGTAGACATGACATTTAGGATATAGAAAACTGGCCAAAAAATATGCACAGAAAAAAATTGTAAAGTAAATCCGGAGTCGACCCAGGGGTAAGTAACAAAAGAAGACAGAGATGCAGAACATTCCCAACTTGTTGCAACAACTCATTGAGAACCGCATTTGCTTTGAAAAAATCTTGTTCTGGCGCGCATGGATTGGGCAGCCGACCACAGAGCTGACAAAGGCTACGGACGACAGGAAGCGTCGAGCAGGCGCAGCGTCGCAGCCATCAGCGTCACTCAAAGGGTACAAGACTCCAGTCGTCGTCGTCGTCGTCCTCCTCCTCCTCTGCTGCTGTTCCGACTCCCGAGTTTGTGTCATTGGATATAACCCTAACCCTAATTCTGTAATAATAATTTCCATTTTTTTTTTTTGCTTCCCGACAAGAATGAAGAGAGAAGATGGCAGAAAGGGAGTTCAGTTTTGTGTGCTTATATAACAGCGTTGCTTGGTTTCTCTGCAACAACACTGGTGAGCTCCAAGGGGGTTTTGGAGATTCTTTTTGAACCGTGGAGACTTTAAAACACCCTCCAGACTCAGATGCCCTTTAAGTTGAATCTCTTTGTTGTTTATCTTGGCATGTTTGTTCACTTGCCAACAAGGCTATACATGAAGCTGAGTCAAATCTGGGTAGCTTAAGTTTGTTCCATTCTGTTTAAGGCTATGCTGTTGGTGTAGAATCATGTAAAGCTGTGGCAGAACTGAATAATAAAGTGGTTCTCCCATGTCCTACCGATCTCAGGTCTGAATTGAGACCATATTCACTGACGTACATTGATATATAATGGCTTTTATATCTGTAGTTTGTCAAGAGTTTCAGTTCAATTTTTGGAGTTGTATTCAGGGTTTTTTATTTTTCAATTTCTCCAAATGAGGTGGATGGTTTACCACGTACTTTTATTGGGTTTAGGGTTTTGGTATGCCAAGCTGACATATTTGTTTTTAGACCAGTGATTCTGTGTCATTACCCAAATTTTATTTAGCTCATGATGTGACGAGGTGAAAAAGTCTTTGTTCATAATCGAGTGGCAAGAACCCAACAAGAGTTTTAGGGTCAAGTGGCTATATTTTCTCCTTTGCTTAAGTATAGGTGGCTACTAGATGCAAGGCAAGATAAGATAGGCGGTGACACAGACTTCAACACATTAGCTTTTTGGCTGTTAAATAGTGTGAAGATTAAATGTGAAAACAAAGAAAATGTTGTTACAGACAAGTGTTGCAATTTTAACAAAACTAAACATTTGCATTTGTCAAATGTAGACTAATAGTTGATATTAAGAATGCCAATTTTTAATCCACGATTGGTGAGTGCAGTTGTTCAATCCTCTACCATTGACACAGTTGGTGAATCTAGTTGTTTCAATCTTTGAGCTTTCTAATCTTCCAACACCAATTAAATTATGCATGCACCATCCATGTCATAGTGCTCAACACCTTCCAATTTGCAAACCATATGCAAGGCCAACACTTCAAACAAAATATTTGACATTGAACATGGTGAATTGTGGGAAACTAAGACAATGAAGCCAATATAATAGCATTTATCTCAAGGGGGTTTGCAAAATTTGTTTGCAAATAGTATAAACCAAAATAGTTCAACTATACAAACTTTTAAAGATTTATTAGCATGTTCAATCAATCACCATGAAAGGTGGAAACTTAACAAATATGAAAAAATGACGTTGATATGTTGCATCAAAGAAGGTATTGTTTGGGCAGTATTATGCGAAGGAGTTTCAAAATTTTCACACCATATTATTATTTAAAATTTTAATATCCATACATATAGTAAAATAATTTATAAAGTTACTTACATAATAAAGTAAATATTATGTTTGCATTGAATTTTTGCACCGTATATTTATTTGAATTATTAATTTTAGTTGAAGGCATGATGAATGATCAAGGAAATAAGGTGGTTGTGTGTGATTAAACAACCATCATGCATAAAATGTTCAAATTTAGTTATAGAAACATGCATTAGCAAACATTTTAATATTAGATCACATTTTAGATGATGATGACCATGTCTAGCACCCACATTCAAACAACAAACAATTGGATTGTTTTCATGTGAAAAAAAATACAAAGAAAAAATGATGTTTTTGGGTTCCAAAATAGAAGAAAACAAGTTGTGCATTGCAAACAAAATTCAAGTGGACTACCAAGTTGCTACATTTGGGCTTTTGTCAACTCCTTGTCTTGACCAAATAAATATTAGCTTGTTAATGTTACCTTTTTTACTTTGAACTTAGTATAAATTGCATCATCTCCATCCTGTTAATTGACCTACTAAAAACTCATACCTTTTATATGTCTTTTGTACATATGTTATGTTTTTAAAATATTTTTTATTAATGGATACCATGTATTGATTATATTTGAATTTTGAAAGTAAATGTATTTCTATTATAGAACTAATTGAAACATATTTTTTACCCAACACCCAATACATGGGACACTATGTTTTTATTCACATATAATACAAAAAAGAGTGACCCACTTCAAGTGTCTTATTGGTTGAGATTGTTCAATCAATTATAACTAACCATGATATGGGACATATGATAGCAATGAGGATGAAAGTGCAATCATTATGGAATGCTTTTCAATTTGATGATCCTTAAACTTTCTAGTCCAAAGAATATTACATAATATTTTTATGTAGGAAATTTGATCAATGTAACCAAATAAACTACAAATCAAAAAAATTGAACATACAACAAAACTTGTTACAATCTAGCAAGTCTAATATCATTTGAAAAGGTAACCTTGTTCCCCTTCCTATTTCCATTGGGGAAGGGAACATATGATGGAAAAATTTCAATACATAATATCCTTCAATATTGAATGAAATTGTTTTTTTGGCTACATTCACATTATTCAAATCTATTAATCATGTATGATGTTCACTAGGTTGTCCAATTGATGAATTGTACATCACCAACATGCTTAGAAAAAGATATCAACTTGTTAAAATAAGAGAATCCATTAATATCATATGAAGATTTAATTCAACATATTATGAAAATCAACATACTTGAGATTTTGCATGGTTCCCCAAATTGGTACTACTACCAACTATGTGACCTTACCTTATAGCCATGGTTGGCAACTTGGGGCTACTTTAGTTATTTTTAACCTTGATAGATGTGTTGTTCAACACATCCAAGATATTTGTGATCTTGAATATGATGTATTATCATCACTAACTAAACAATTATCATGGAAAGATTTCCCCATTGAGTGTGCCCATTTATTCCACACAAGAATAATATGGGTATTTTTTAACAAATACATGTTTTGCCAAAAGGATATTCTTGGATGTGTTGAACAACACACCTATCAATATGAGGTCCAACATAGATTATCTTTGCATTGTCAAATAATCATATGGATTCGTAAAGATGATGTTAAGAAAACAAGAAGATGATTTGTGCATGAATGTAAAGCTTGAGCTTGGAGCTTAAATCTTAATGTGATTATAATCCATTTACATTGATGAATATATCCATAGATGAATGATTTCATATGGATGAATTTTATGTCTGATTTGGATTAAATGAATAAATAATTGGATGAAATTCAAATTGAACCCAATTCTTAAATAGTTTGAAGAATCAAAACAGACCAATTTTTTGAAAAAAAATCCAATTTCTTTACAAAGATCCAATATTTTTATTTTTTTAATGAGTACATTTATCAGGCTTTCACAGATTGAAGCAGCTCTTCCATTCCAGGTCTAGACGCCATTAAAAACAGGTCCCCTAGCTCCACATCCATGTCCAAGAACAATACAATTTGCAACCACCACCACCACTTGTGCACAAAATCATCAGAATCATGGTAGTCAAGCCATCATCGAAACCTAAGTGCAGCAATGTGGTGGGTTTTCTCAAAACACACTGCATGGCAAAAGTAAATACCAGATCATTTGCAGTAGTTCTGTAAGGTCATGTAGATGTGCACACTTGTAAGAGTTTTCGTGGTTTTCCATAGCCATTTGTCTTCTCTCCCTACCACACACACACGTTTGATGGATTTTGCTCAGAAAAAGAAACTACTTGATTGCATAGCCATCATGCTTTCCACAAATGTTGGATCATGATTTGCAGAAACCTTGATAAAGGTTTGGAGATAGGTAGATAGATTTTTCTTGTGATGATGATGATCCAAGACCCAACATATCTTCATGCTCTTCTTAGTCCAAAATATCAAATGTTGGGTTCATCTATTTCTAGCTGCCTTCTCTATACATAATGAGATAAGAAAATGGATGTATGATTTCTGCTTCTCACTCAACCACATTTATTAGCTTTGTATGCTCACTGTTGGTCACACAAACAGCAATTTGTAGCTTTCTATGTATGTGTGCTTTGCTGCTGCTCCCTCAATGTTCCACATTTAGCAGCTTTGTATGTATCTGCTCTTCTTCATTCACCACTAAAGTTTTGTGTGTGGAGATTTTGAGTGATTGATTGATTGATCTGGGGCGTTGTGAGCAAACAATACATATCTGAATCTCAGCTTCTAAGCTGCCCCTGAAAACCAACCCATCTTTTTGCACTAAACAAATTTACATATGGGTTTTTGTAGCTTTCTTTTGAAGGAAACATTGAAGCATTCCATCTTTTGCACTAACTCCTATGGGCTCTGTAGCTTTGTTATCAGAGGAACCATTTGAGGCATTTAGTTGCTTAAAAGCCAACCCATCTTTTTGCACTAACTAAAAACTATGGGTCTTGTAGCTTTGGTTGGCTCTGCCTGCAAGGAACTAACTACATATCACCAAATGTGCTCCTAAAGTGATATAGTGGGCACTGGTAGTAGATTGTGAATCATCTATCTATTAAGCAAGGTAGTTTGTTTGGTTTTGTTTGTCATGCTGAGATCTCCAGAACCGTGGCGCTTCATGCTGTGTTCTTGGTATCTTCAGAAAGCTCTTGACAAGTAGGGGTGCACCAACTTGGTTTGAGACTGTTTGGAGCTACGCTGTGGAAGCTATTGAGTATTGAACTATTTTTTCTTTTTCTTTTTTGAAAAAAAAATTGAAACTGTAAACAATATTGGAATTTGGGTGTGTTCTTGGTGATGTTGGAAAGCCCTCAGCAAGTCAGATTTAGTAGAGTTTATTTCACAATTTTCAGAGCTAAGATGTGGAAGATATTGATTTTTGGGTGCATTTTGTTGATGAAAATTCAAACAAATTACAAAAATTGGTTTGGAAGGAAAATTTAGTTGAGCCCTCAATGTATTCACATTGTCAAATTTAGACATTTTCAATTCTGAAAATTAAAGAATGTGTTCACACTTGGGCCACTGGCACAGGCTACTACACTAGTGTTAATTAGTTGTGGGGGACCTCAAGGTTCATTTTTTTCCTAAAAATATCAATCTTTGGGTAGTCCCAAAAGAGATATGTTGTCATCTCTTCCTTGGCGCAGATAAGAATAGGTTAAGAGGATAAGGATGCAGGATGCAGCGAGGAGCTATTTGGGATATGTTTGAAATTTTGGAGACTCCCCAAGATAGTATCCACTTCAAAAACAAGGTGTGTTATACACAATGGCCCTGCCACTAATTTAATATCAACAATTGATAATTATGATAAATTGGTCATAGCTGGGGGAAAAATTAAAATAAATCTATTTTAATGTACATCATGTTGTTGTGAAAGAAAAAAAATTAATGATTTTTTTTCATATTCTAACATCACATTAGTTATGAGGAACCCAAAAGGGCTCTCACATTAAATGATGACATGCTTTAGGAACGTATTTAAACATTAAAAAATTTGTAACCAAACTGAAACTAATAGGAAAATGTCACAACATGATTTTTATTTTTTTTGCAAATTTAATGACTTTTTTCGCAAAAAAAAAAGTGATCAAATGTTCTCTTTTCATATTTATTTTTCACATTTGTGCAAAATTTCAGACCAAAACAAAAAAGACTCTTTGTGAAATGTGTATTTGAATGTTTTCAATCACACTGTCACATTTTGAAAGAATTATGTAAATTTTTGCTTATGATGGGTGCCATAACCATTATTGGAGAAAGTATTTTCATATCTAGTTTTGTGGTGACAAAGTTAGTTCAGCTGGGTGCACATGTGAGGAGGTGGTAGAGAAAACAAAATGTCAAAAGATGAGTGTGAATTTTTCACAACCAAAATTGGGATGAACCTTCTAAAGACACAAAATGGGTAGTAGCCCAGCCAAATATATTCCAAGAAGACAACTTGGACAAAGCATATGGGACAAAGTAAAGCGCTATTGAGAACATGTTGGGAACACATTGGGAATAACCAAAATCCAAAAAAATCAATATCCCTTCTCCCCCCCCCCCCACCCCCCCCCGGCGGGTTTAGGCCGGGGTTTTAAAAACGGGCCGTCTAAGTTTAAAATTTTTTAAAACGGGCTCCCCCCTTGGAATAAAGTTGGAAAAAATCACCC
>Ga0116231_10001603_pt1 | contig 46650 bp, 45 predicted proteins | sample S1TSphgellanicum_2_FD_89695 | JGI IMG/M metagenome (GOLD analysis project Ga0116231, IMG submission 89695) | Host-associated microbial communities from peat moss isolated from Minnesota, USA - S1T2_Fd - Sphagnum magellanicum MG | ecosystem: Host-associated > Plants > Peat moss > Unclassified... | reverse complement strand
GGGGGGGGGGGGGGGGGGGGGGGGGGGGGGGGGGGGGGGGGGGGGGGGGGGAGGGGGGGGGGGGCGAGGAAAGTCCACAGGTGGCTGAACCCATTGCTACTGGCTGAACCCACTTAAGATTGAAGATGCTTGCCTTATCCAAGAGACCCGCAATTTATTTTTATTTTGCTTTCTACAAATTCAATACAGAAGCAGTTCGGTGAGACCACAAAACAATAAACAAAAGAATATATCAAAATGTTTACAACAAGCTCACACAAAATCCTCAAATTTTCTCTTACCCAGCTCTGGTCACAATTACTACTACTACTAATGAAACCTCAGGTGATGACCACCACCACCAACAACCCAGGTTTCATGTTTTTACAGTAGTTGATCGATAGTCGTGCAGGTGGGCACTATGAAACCACAGGGAGCAATGAGCTCACATAAGACCAAACACAACTTGGATTGAGCTGATATGTTAGTGATCTGCAATCTTTGAGTTTCAGGTGAAAACCATTATATCTAAAACCCCAAATAAGGATTCACTTTTGCTTCCATTGTCTTCTGCTCCCCTTGGATCCTTAACAAAAAAAATTGCACAAAAACCAACCCTGTATTTAATATACATAGATGTCTATAGATAGATGGATGTCCCAGATCATGCCCATTTGTTGGGTTTTGGTCCCATCAGGGGGAGAGACTGACTACTAGGGAAGTTACAAACCATCATTCATGATGAAGAGTTCTCCATTTTGGTTCCATATTCCTTTTGAAGGAATGTTCAGAAAGGTGTTATAACTATGCGAGATCTATGCAAGAGTTGATTTTCTGGGGGAACTTTTCATGAAGACATTTCCTATTGTCACCTTTTTTTTTGCTGGTCTGAAGTCTGAACTTTGCTCAAAAGTGCGTGTGCAACACCATCACATGTTCAAACATAGACAGAGAGAGAGATACACACACACACACACACACATTAACACAAATGTTTTGTGAAGAGAGAGAGAAATTCATGTTTGTTTAGGGTTGCAATAGTTTCAAAAGCATATATCACAACACCTACCTAGTACACAAAAAGTTTTAGGGTTAGTGAGTGCATCCACTCTCAAAAGTGAGAAACAAAAACCCTAGTTTCTTGCTTCCTTTCTTTGAACCCAAAGACTTGAATTGCTCACTTTTGGTTCCTTTGCCCATGGTTTTGTGGTTACAAGTTAACCACTGCCAAATGTTTTAGATCATGAGAAGAAAGAAAGCTTACTAGGAACTTGTGATGAGCAACAATTCTACTACAGACCTACCAAGGTAGCCAGCCCCATTTAGAAGGAAGGAAGGTTGTAATCCACCCCACCCATATAGCTCCAAACCCACCAGCAACCCAGCAGCCACCACCACCACCATCACCATCACCACCACCACCTCAAACATACCTAGTACCTAGTAGAGCACCAACACCCATAAAAGGAAATAACAAAATTCTTAAATGTACAAGAAAGAAAGAAAGAAAGAAAGAAATAATCAGAAATAAAAATTAAAAGAAAAATGGCGAAACCCAGTTTTGTAGTGGAGTACAAGAGTGGGCAAAACTAGGTACCTCACAAAAAAGGGGCAAAATGACAAAACCCTAAAAGTGAATTGGCGAAACCCCTAGCAAAAGTTAATAGGTACATGAGCCTACCCCCAACCCCCCCACCCTTGCCCCCACTCCCTAACATACCCCCACAGAAACGCATCAATCCCAAGTGCATCACTTTGGTCTCTTTAGTTTGTAGTTGATGTAGATGAGAGCCTAGAGAGCTTGTTGTTGTTGTTGTTGCCCACATCTTCCCTTCTTCTTTTCTCTTTTTTTTCTTTTCCCCCCCTTCCTTCCTTTCTTTCTTTCTTTCTTTCTTTCTACGTATCTATCTTCTTCCAAAACCTTTTTTCATTGGGTTGCACAACAAGGGCACTTTTGGGTGTTTTTGGGGGAGGAGTAAGTAAGGGGTGGGGGGAAGAAAGATTTGGACTTTGGTGGCTTTTTTTGGTTTTTTGGGATGTTTCCTGCAAACTAAAAGGAAGTGGGGTGGTTTACAAGCTTTTTTTGTGTTTATGGGAGGAGGGGAGGGAGAGGGAGTAGTGATGATGGTGAACATGATGGTGATGGTGATGATGATGATATGTAGTGAAGAAGAAGAGGATGAAGAAGAAGGAAGAGTTCATTTCTGTATTGTCTAGTAAGGTGACACTTGTTGTTGTTCTGGTGTACAACAGGTTGATGCTTGTGGTGGTGGTGGGTGGTGTTGGGGTAAGCTTTGTTTTCCTTGGACAAGAGGAGAAAATGGTGCTAGAAATTCTTCTTCATGTGTTGGATTCATTGATTGCTTGTGGGTTTTGTCCAAGGGAGCTGGAAACACTTGGATGTCAGCCTTCTTCCCTTTGAAGATATTAATAGTAGTACTAGTAGTAGGAGGAGGAGTATTCCTTTGAAGGAAGAAAGCATTAGAGGAGGTGGAGGATTGTTTGTTGTTTGTTGTTTTTCTTTTTATTTTGTGATCAAGCAGAGCAATACCCATCCATCATCAATCCCTATTTTGAAGGAGGATTAGGAACAAGGAAGGATGTCGCTTCTCAAGCTTTTGTTTGAGCTCCCAGATGCGGGGGGACAATGCAACTTCACCATGGAGGAGCAAGAGGATCTGATTGCATTTGAGCAGAACTTGGACCAAGAGGATTTTGTGGCCAACTTTGAGCTCCCAGAAACCCATACCCAACTTGCATTCCTGCAAGATGGCGGCAGTGGTACCAGGCAAGTCAATGAAGTACAAACTCTAGATCTTCATGCTGCGAATGTTGGTGAGATTCAAAAGGGTTTTGTGAAAGGGTGGGATGATGATGATGTTGGTAGTCTTCAACACAATGAGCAGCTCCAATCTGTTGCAAATGAGATTCCAAATGGGTTTGGAAAAGATGGAGGAGAGGGGAAGAATGTTGTTGCTGCTGCTGTTGCTGCCCTTCATCAAGACAATCAGCAGAAGGTCAAAAATCTTAAGCTTCCCATTGAGAGTGAAGCTCACATTGCTGGGCTTAAAAACAACAACAAGGATCAAGTAGGTGTGTTGGGTCACCAGATGAAACAAGTTGACAGCAGCAGCTTGTACAATCGGGATGAATCCAGTAGTAGATGCAGAACAACTGCTGAACCTAGTTGGGTTCATAGTGAGGAACTGGAAAAGACAATATGTGGTGGTACAGCAAATGATGAATCGACTGTTCCTCTGGACAGTAAGAAGCAGTTTGCGAATCTGAAGCATGCTGAGGCCGGACACCCACTGTGGATTAAGGTACATTGAGAGACATTTTACACATTCTTTCTGCAGCAGCAGTAGGAGCAAAATGGAGATTTCTTTAATGTTGTCTTGATTGTGCTTGAGGAGAATCACTTGAACAATGAGCAAAAAATTGTTCTTTGTCTGACAATGGATTGCAAAAAGCTTTGTGGGGTTTTTTGAGCATCGTGGGTTTTTTTTTTTGAGTGTTATGGTTGGGTGTGGGTGTGGCAGTGGAGGGGAAAGTGGCAGACAGCCATCCAATGTCATATTGAGGATTGTAGAATGGCAACAGTAAAGGCAAAGCCAACATATGGAAAGAAGAAATACATTGTCGTTTACATGGTGCGCACACGAATGTACTTGTGGGTGGATGAACAAAATGTTTGTCCCTTGACCAAGAACCCATCACCACTCGTGTCTGGATATCATCTTGAGTGGCGCGAGATGGTAGCTGCTGATACAGGTGCCCCCAGGCGACGCTTGTTTCTAAGCTTGGGATGGGATATGCTTGACATCAGTGATCGTCTTCATATTCTGGTTTGTCTTGTGTCATCTTTACAACTACTTTCCTTTAGATGTCTTATGCCAACTGTGGTTTTTTTATGCCAATCTGTGGTTTTGCAAAAAGCTCATTGAAATTATGATCTTAGAGTTGTAACCTTGTGGAACAGGGTGTGATTGAAAGAGCAAGATGTGTGGACGTATGGAAAGGATTTGTAAAAGAGGCGACAGAAGCATTCATGTACTCAGATTTAGGTGGCTTGTTGGTTCGCATTCAAGCTGTAAGCCTAAACTTCATCACACCCCCTGCATGCATGCCATGATGAGGAAGAAGAAAACTCTGGTGTATTTTTGCAGTTTGCCTTGTGTTGTATTAAGCATTTGAAATGATGAGAAACCCTTCCTGAATGTGTTGGTGGATTGTGTGGATAATGTGTGTTTGAATTTGAATTTAGATCTTGAGTGAGCAAACCTGACTTGGTTGTTTTTTTGTTGATTGGGTATTTATTGCTGGTGTAGGTGATTGAACCGCTGTATGTGAGGAGATCATGGGTGGACGGGCGACTCACTTCATGGACACATGAGTGTTTGACAGCTATCTCAGCAGCAACAATTGAAAAGCTGACAAAGGTGATGATGATGACAATGATGATCAGAATCTGTCACTTCTTATGACACTAGATGCTGGATATTGAAGAAATCTACAATAAAAAGCTCTTGTTCAGCAGTAACAAATGGGTGCCATTTTTGTTTCATGAATAAGACAGTAATTGTCCAGTTGATTCTGTAGTTCTTTTTTGCTTGCTGATTTTTTTTTTTGACTTGTGCCTTTTGGGGATGACAACGATGAAAACAATGGCTCCAGGAGTTGATCAAGGCAATTCTGTGGGACAGTGCAGCATCCCTTTGGGAAATTCCTGTGCCACCTGAGCTTGAGGTAGAGTGGACAGACTGGAAAGGAGATGCATTCGATGAACTTATGAAAACTGACAGTGGTGTTGCTGCTGCTGCTCTGCCTGTGGACTCATCATCTGCCCAACAACCACCTTTGACTTCTTCAAATCCAAAGATAGAGCAAGGGAGCAGTAATCTCTCTTGGTCGAGGATGACCCAAATGCCTGAAGGTAATGGGAAGGTTGTTCAGCAGCAGAAGCAGCAGGATCGTACTCCTCAAAAGGAGCTCAAGCTTGACAAGCTTAATGACATGATTCCTTCTTCAACCACTACTGTCAAGGTTTGTGTGGAAAAATTTCTGTTGTGTACTTGTTTGTGTGCTGTAGTGAAAGCTTCTCTTACTGTGATCCTTTTCTGCCATCTGTAGATATACACGCTCAACTGCTGAGACTTTCAGAGAGTGTTTTTATACTTGATTGGTGGCAGGAACAGTTGATTTCCCTCTCAGTGCCTGAAGCTGCTTCTGTACCTCCTCGGTCTTCAACAATTCCCTCTGTCCCTGAACTCAGAGCTAAGACAAACTCCATACTGAATGGAACTCCTGGAGGGACAACCTTCACAACCACATTGCCTCCCAAAAGCAGCTTGAATTCCTCAGCACCTCATCCTCCCTCCTCAGCACCCCATCCTCTGTCATCAGTAGCTCATCCGTCATCAGCAGCTCATCCTCCATCATCTGCAGCTCATCTTCCTTCCTCAGCAGCTCATCCTCCTTCCTCAGTTCATCATCCTCTTCCATCATCAGCAGCAGCTCATGCTCCTCCTCCTTCCTCAGCAGGGGCTCATGCTCCTTCTTGCAAACGGAAGGTAGATTCATGGGGATGCTCAGCGTACCTTAAGAGCAGAAAGAGACGGTGTCGGCAGGAGGCACAGGTAGGAATCTACTGTCAAAAGCATCAGGGATTGGCAGTGAATCCAGTGAGTCCAGATCCGAATGTGGTGCCAAGTTACTTGTGCATGGCACGTCTGGACCGGGTAGAGAATCGGCGTTGTGCAAAGCCAATGATGAAAGGGTCTCTGTTCTGTGATCTGCATATCCTTTGGCCACCAGAAAACCCGGGTCTTAAGAAGGTAGCGGCTGCTGGAGGAACCTCCTCCTCCTCCTCTGTTGCTGCTGCTGCTCCGCTACCTGGTCCGGGTTGTAAGGCCGCTGCTGGATTAACCTCCTCTGCCTCTGCAGCTCCTCCACTAACTGGTCCTGGTCTTAAGAATGCTGGACTAACCTCCTCCTCCTCCTCTGCTGCTGCTCCACTAACTGGTCCTGGTCTTAAGAATGCTGGACTAGCCTCCTCCTCCTCCTCCTCTGCTGCTGCTCCACTAACTGGTCCTGGTCTTAAGGCTGCTGGATTAACCTCCTCCTCCTCTGCTGTTGCTCCACAAACTGGTCCTGGTCTTAAGGCTGCTGGATTAACCTCCTCCTCTGCTGTTGCTCCACTAACTGGTCCTGAGCTTAAGGCTTCTGGAACCTCCCCCTTCTTGGCTGCTCCACTAAGTGGTCCTGGTCTTAAAGGTGCTGGAACATCCTCCTCCTCCTCTGCTCCAGTACTACCAGACCCTGAAGATGAGAAGAAGAAGGATGGAGGAGACATGAAAGAGGGAGGAGTCATCAGCATATCAAAACCTGGAGTTTTGAACATCCAGTGCATCAGTAAGACTGCCTCAGGTTCACAATGCACTCATGTGGTGAAAGATGGCAGTTTGTATTGTATGCAGCATGGCATACAGGAGACAGAGAGGGTCAGGGGTGAAAAGCTGCCACTTGTTGTAGTAGCAGCAACAACAACCAGTGATGGAGGAGGAGGAGGACGGGTGGTGGGGCTGAACAACAGCAACACTACTGGAGAGCAACGACCACAGCATCAGGGTCAACAACAGCAGCAGCAGATGAGCTCTAGTTCTGCAGAGCCTCGTTGTATGGGCAGGACACGGCGCTTTGAAGAATGTTTGCGCCGGGCAAAGTCAGGTTCCAAGTATTGTGAAAAGCATGTGCGAGGTTCTTCATTGTCATCATCATCAGCAGCAGGTGCTTGTGGTGGTGGTGGAGGTGTTGTGGGAGAAAGCAATGTGCGGTTTTTTTGTGATGGGACTTCTTCTATTCCAATGAATGAAGCAACACTCGGGATCAACTTGCAAAAAGACCGGAGGAATCTTCTGCGAGCACAGGATCTGCTTTGCAGATACTTGGCTGCAGGTACTTATTGTTGCTCACTCACAGGCTGGCTTTCTTTCTTAGGGTTCAGGGTTCAGGGTCCTCCATCTTTCATCATGATCATGATCACAATCTCTTTTTACAGGAGTGGAGAATGATGGGTATGATGCAAACCACCACTGCAAGCTCGTAGATTCCATCGTTGAAGAGGCGATCAAAGATGCACGAGCAGCAGAGGTCTTGTTGAAGATTCTTTCATTGGAGAAGGAGAGGCTGCATGAGTTGGTGCTTGTCAAAGAAGAACAAGTACCAACTGTGAAAGAGAAGAAATTCTTCTTCTGGGGTGACAGCAGGGGCAATCCTACGACTACTACTACTACTATGATGAGAACAACTAGGGATTGTGTTGCCCAAACAATTGCTACTCCTTCTACTCACAGGTTAGAAGAGGGGCAGACTTCTGCAGTAGGAGCAGAAGAATATCATCTTCCAGCCCCTCCTGCAACACTAGTACCCACTGCAACCCTTCCTTCAACACAAGTTTCTTTTTTGCAGGGGATCGACAAAGAACTTGATACTACTACATTGGGATTTGGAGTTACATGCGGTTTATGTGCAGACTGGTTTGAACAGCTGTCGTTACTTGGGAGGCACTGGATGGAGCGGCACAAATGGGAGGCATACCAATTTCAGAAATGTTTGTCCTGTCGTGTTTGTGGCAACATTTTGGCTGATCGAATGCAGTTGTTGAGTCATGGGAAGTCAGCTCATCCATCAGACCCAATCTCAGCATTGGGTTGGTCCATCTGTGTTGTATGTGACAAGCAATTTATGAACTTTGATCACTTATGGCAGCATGTCGAAGATCAGCATTCCCTACACTGGAGAAATGCTGAATTTGCAGCGCAGATAGTAAGTGTGAGGCCCTTGGCTGGCCACCAGAAGGTGATGATGGCGAAGAAGGAACAAGTGATGCAGGATTTTGACACAAAGGGGGTGTTGATTAATAATCTCAGGAATGAGCTCAAGGGTAAGAAGGATGCAGCAGCGCATGTCAAGTCGAGTGAGATGATGGCACCTTGTACCTCAAATGAGTTCATATGCACATACTGTGGGAAAATATTCCACAAATCAGATGAGCTTGGACGCCATCAGAGGGCTGCACATAAGGATCTTGTAGAAAGCAAGCTGCTTTCCAATAGCTTGGGTCCTCAGAACATCAGGAAGCAAGATGCTGCTGTGCAACCCAACAACAACAATGGTAAACTGAAGTGGAGACATCGGGCAAGAGCCAAGGCGAAGAATATCTCAAGGACGAATGTGGTTCCGATGAAGAATCAATCAGGCGGGGGAGGGGCAAAGGCCATTCTTCAAAGGATGAAGGCAATGAAGCAAGTGTTGGATGATCATCATCACTCCACAAACCCAATCAAGGGTGTCTTGACCCGCAAGCAGCACGCCGAAGTTATGCGAAAGAACTTGGCGAGCAATCAGCCAAATGGAGCTGCTCTCAAGTACCAATGCCGTTTCTGTGGGTTGAGATTTCCTCTCTTACCTGACCTGGGACGCCATCATCAAGAGAAGCATTTGACAGTGAAACAAGCATTCATAACCAATGGGCTCGGAGAGCCACAGACTGGTATGTATATGCTATCCAAAGATGGGGTGCTGATGCCATCAAAACCCAACAACAAGCTCCTGTCCTCTCCTGACAGTAAGGAGATTCTTGATGTTGCCCGTTTCGCCTGTTGCAAGACATGGTTGTATAATGAGTTGGGGAAGAGGTATGTGGACCTGCCACCTCGCCTTGGTGTGCAAGCTGCACACCTATGCAGTGTTGCCAAAGTTGAGATTCGATGGCACATAGATGGATACGTGTGTCCTGAAGGCTGCAAGGAGTACAGTGAGTTGCGAGAAGCAGTGAAAGTTCCGAGTTTTGAGGTAGATTTGATCGGGTTGTCTCTCCATTTCCCTGCAGTTTTGGATGCAACAAATGCAGATCAGGAGATGAATGCAGACATTCAGGTACCAACTCTAGTAAATTCCACAGATCAGGAAACTGGTCTGGTAAAATCCAATGAGAATATGATGATGAGCGTGGTGAATGGTTCTCCCAAGAGTTTAGTGTTGTTGGAAGACTTGAGTAACGGGCAGGAGCAAGTGCCAATTGTTTGTGTTGTCGACCGAGACACGATTGAGCCTTGCACTTGCTCCTTGTGCATCGAGAATGCCAAATCAGGACCACCCAATATGGATGCTCTCAGACCGTGGGACACTTTTGTTTATGGCACTAAACGTCTTTTGGACCCATCATTGGGACTCGACACAAAGGTTTGTAATTTGAACCCCTCATGATGATTCTCTCCCCAGGTGGTTTAAGTGTTTAGGGTTTAGGAACAATTGTTTTGAACTTTGGGACTTTGTATCGTAGATTGTCATGCAAATTTAATTCACTATTGTTTCTTGAGTGTCCACTTGCTAGCTAGCTATCCAACATCATGACCTGTGTCATCTTCCTATTGCTTCTGGAAACACAACAGATTTAACTGTGGATGCAGATTTTTGTATAATGGGTTTGCCTGAAAATTTTGAATGAATTTTATTATATACTTATCTATACTTCTCACTGTCTGTCAGGAGCTGAGGAAATCAGTTCAGAGAGACAGTCCTAAACCCTAAACCCAAACCTGTCATTGCAATTCTCTGCAGTTTCATGGATGTTTCATTCATTTTTTGAATTGCAAGATTTTGACACATACCCATGTCCAATCTTATTCCAACTTTAACAAAATGTGCTTCTCCTGGTTGAACAGGATTCTCGATTGGGATGCTCGTGTGGGACAGAGGGATGTGCCCCACACTCATGTGACCATGTATCAATGTTTGATAATGATAACACTGAGGCACAGGACATTCATGGGCAATCAATGCGGGGCCGATTCCCTTATGACAACTTTGGCCGGATTATTGTTGAGGTAATAGAAGTTATTATTCTATAGTAGTAGTTGTAGTAATAATAATACAATAATAATATTATTATTATTGGCCAAAATGGATGGTTTTATTTCCGCTTCATTGGCACTACTGATTCTAGCAAAAGACTGGATTTGTGCAACAAATGAAGAATTGTTTGATATAGATTTTTTTTAAGTTCTAGGGTTTAGGGTTTAGATTTTAGGGTTTATAGTATTTGCAAAGTGGGTTTTATAAGATGTGTTTTTGCGTCTTTTGGTTAATAGGAGGGGTACATGGTGTACGAATGCAACTCAAGTTGCCGTTGTCGAGAGGATTGTGAAAATCGTATCTTACAAAAGGGTGTGAGAGTGAAGCTTGAAGTGTTCAAAAGTCGACACAAGGTAGGTGGCATTTAATTCCAGACAATTGCAATAGTTCCACTATTATTTGATTCGGTTGATTAGCTCAGTGCTGGAAAGTTTTCAGTGTAATATTTAGCTCCAAAGTGGCACCTCATTGAGAGAGCTGGCACAAGGATATGATGTATACCTGTCATCTAGTTGTTGCCACCACCACCACCACAGAAGTGCTAACCATTTGTTTGTTTGTGGGGGGCTTGCTTCTGGGTCTCATCACAAAAATAACACTCCAGGGCTGGGGTGTGCGAGCTGGAGAACCAATTGCACGTGGAACATTTGTTTGTGAGTATGTGGGTGAGGTACTCAATGACCAGGAGGCGAATAAAAGGGGTGAAAGGTAAAAAAAAAAGAGAGATATTAATGCACATATCAATATTTTTGTTGTTGTTGATGTATATATTATTACATAAGAATATTTTTTGTTGTTGTGAAGAGCATTCTGTCATCTTTAGTGGAGTAGTAGTAATAGTAGTAGTAGGAGTGTCTTTGCCTCTGTTTGGATCTTCTCTGTTGTGCTTGAAACTTGTCTGCTCTGTTGGGGGCTGACAGTGGGTGTAAATTTTTTTCCTTAAATTCCAGGTACGACCAAGTAGGCTGCAGCTACTTGTATGATATCGATGCTCATCTGGACATTACTGGAGCACGAGTTGCTTCCAAGCCTTTTGTTATTGATGCAACAAAATATGGAAATGTCGCACGCTTCATTAACCATAGGTGGGTACGTGTATTGGTGTTTTGTGGTTGTTGTTTGTTTGTTTGCTTTTGTCATCCATTTTGTCTCCTTGTTCCCTCTTTTTTTGTTTTGAGTTGAGAACTATTATCCAATGCTTCTGGATGAATTATTAGTTTGAACTATCATCTATTGCTTCTAGATGGATAATGAGTTTGAAGTCTCTTGTTGTTGGCAATGCATTTTCTCTGTGTTTTCCTCTTGTTTTGAATGTTCCAGAACTATCATCCATTCTTTCTTGATGGATGATGATGTGGAATCCAATCTGACACCTCCTAACACTTCCACGTTTTGTTTTTTTTTGTTGTAAAATTTTTGTTTTGCCTGGTTGTTGGTTTTGTAGCTGTGCTCCAAATTTGATCAACTATGAGGTGCTGGTGGAAAGCATGGATTGCCAATTAGCACACATCGGCTTCTTTGCCAATCGAGATGTATGGGTTTCTTATGTTGGTTTTTAAAAACCCATTTTTCGGACATCTATTGAAAATCGCTTCAATGTCTTTTTTTCACCTAAATGGATTGGATGGGTTTAGGGTTTTTTGGGGTTTAGGTTTAGGGTAAACCTGGGAGGAAGCCAATGAGAGTTTGCTGATTTATGTTTTTGTTGTTGATGTTATGATTTGTTTGCAGATTGTAATGGGGGAGGAGCTTGCATACAATTATAGGTACAAATTGCTTCGAGGAAAGGGATGCCCATGTCATTGTGGTGCACCAAACTGTCGAGGACGACTCTACTGAGAAAAAAAAAAAACAAAAACCTACCACCCAAAAAAAAAAAAAACCCTCTACAAGAAACAACAAAATTTCAAGCAAAAAAATAGAAAAACGATTTGTTCATGAAGCTTTACATGTAGTGGAGACACCTTACCTTTTAGGGTTGTTGGTTGTCATGTGGCACTACGCATGCATACAGCCCTTGCTACAATCACTCATGTACATGAAACTGGATTCAACAAATTCATGTTTAATTCTCAGGAATGGATCGTCATAGCTGGCTGCTGCAGCTCCTCCCATTTGAGAATTTGCAAACATTGCGCCAACCCATTTGGATTGGAAAGCCTCTTCTTAACGATGCTTCCCAACAAAGTGAGAAATTCCAAACTTCAAATAGTTTATGTTTTGAGTTACTCTAGATTAGACGCTTTATACATCAGTTTCTTCTTTTCAGTCTAATACACCAACAACCTTCTATTACATACAAGGACCCTCTTTTTTTTTTCCAATCCACCTAATTGATGCACATGTATTTTCAGGGACTTGGATAGTTACTACTAACACTAGATAATAAAAACTTATCAAATTGCAGAGTGAGTACCAACTATCAATGTTTCATTCAGTCAGGTATTAGTGTAGTTGAAAACGGGGGGAGCCCAAGAAATTTTGGAAATCAACACAACATGCAACAAACATCACTACACTTTATCCCATAAGCTTGGCATGAGCTTGAATTGTCACAACATCCACCTGGGCTTAAGCTTTTTGCCCAAAGATTGTATTGTCACAAATTATAAAGGTGAGCACAAGCGAGAACCTTCATAGTTCCATTTTGGGAATGTTTGATACTCCAATAAATTTTTTTTATTATGATGGGCCAATAAAATCTGATGGCCAATAAAATGGTATTTCTTGCATATAAAGAAAATTTTGAATTTTGAGAGTCACCCCATAACGAGTTCATCCATTTTGGGAATGTTTGATACTCCAATAAATTTTTATTATTATGATGGGCCAATAAAATCTGATGGCCAATAAAATGGTATTTCTTGCATATAAAGAAAATTTTGAATTTTGAGAGTCACCCCATAACGAGTTAATACAACTAACAATAAGTACAACTCTTGAATGGATTTTGAGCATCATCATGCACATCCCCTATTTGGGCGTCACATTAACCATAGAAGGCTAATTATTTCTTCATCCTCATTCATAAATAGGAAATACTTGATAACATAAAGTGAGAGATCAATTAAAAACACCGCATGGGTCAATTAAAAACATTCATTTTTTATTATTGGGCCATTGGGAAATCACTATATTTTATACATAATTTCAAGGAATGTTGTGCGGGTATATTTTTTACCCAAATATATTTGTCAAGTACAAATAGGATATATTATTTACTCTAACTTACCTTTAAAATCAATATATTATAATGAAATGCATATCCTATGTAAATTTGAACAATTATTCCCAATTTAAAACCTTAGAATTATGCAAGAAATACATGTACCCAAAGTCAAATATGTTTTAGCATCCATGTAAAAACAATCAAGATAAATGAGCCTTAAACCTTTAACTACACCTCATGACAACCCATGTTCTTGTGTGTTGTTGATTTCATCATCTTTATTTCACAATGCTATGATTCTCTTTTCATGTTGTTGCTACTAATGTTGTTTTGAAGCTTGCACATATGAAAGTTTTGCTTAACAATGTGTTATTGTATTCTCACAAGGATGCTAGTATTTCATATGCAACATGAGCACAGCTAAATCAACAATAACTTTGGAACATGTTTTTTTGTCCTCACTTGCTTCTTTGGCCATTTTATGGATCCATTGTTTTCCTTCATCATAGGAATAAATTTGGTTCATCTTTGTCCTCTCTTGTTTCTTTGGCCTCTTTGTGGACCTTTTAATTTTTTTAAGGCATGCATGGCCCCTAACAAGTTTTTCTATTTTACTCATTTTCTTGGTTATTGTGAAAGCACAGGGTGGCTTGGAAATTGTGACAAGTTGTTGCTAATCATCTTCATTCCACTCTTTCCTTTGGAGTTATTACTAATCATTTCACTCATGTGAAAAATCTAAACTTTAAATGTTAGTAGAAGTTCTTTCACATGTTTTGCATTGGTGTGATTAATAATAAGCTAGAGATGGTAAATAGATGCAATATGTTAATGGAGAAATTTGATGTTTTTTTTTGTTCTTATGATAATTTTTATGCTTTGGGATGTGGAGAATGCATATATGGTTGATTTAGTAATTCATTATCTATTTTACTATGTGTAAATAGTAGTAGGTCAAGTTAGCAATAACGACAAATTAGATCAACAATGGTAGCAAGTCAAGTCAACAATAGCAACAACAGCAAGCCAACAACAAAAAGTTAGGTCAATAGTAATAGCAAATCAATAATTGGTATATAGTAACATCAATAATCAATTTGTTATCCTTTTTTTAAAATTGTGGAATCATTTTTTCATATATGTGATATTTTGTTGTGTTGTTCATGGCAAATTGATAGGTTTGAAGATTGTTCAAGACACTACAATGATAAATTTGTTGAAAAGATCTTATGGCTAAAATTATGAGAGCCTAAATGGCAAACAAATCCAACATCTTTGTCAACATCAACAACATTAAAACTTCAAGCTATGAGGAGTTAGAGGCTAAAGAAGCTTAGCTTGCTCTTGAAGCCCAACCCAAAAGGGAGTGATGCACCTTCACTAATTATTGTTGTTTTTTCATCAATGGGAAAATCTAGTAGAATTGGAAATGTTCATGAGTCAAATAAAATGCAACCAAAACAACCATTGCATTATAGAATAAATGAAAATTTGGATCTTGTGGGATCGAAGATTTGCTCCTTGGGCACTTTACAAACCAAATGCTAATGAGCCCATGTCACTTGAAACATAATAGGTTTTCATTGTATTATGTGTCATTCAATTGTTTTCATGCTAATGTGTTGAGATAAAAATCCAAGGTAAGAAATGATTTCTTATAAAACTAAAAATGGGACTTTAGCCATGAAAAAACATTATGGAGGTAAGAACTTTTACATTTTTCAAGTTTATCTTAATGATATTACATTATGATTTACTAGAATATATTCCTTTGAGAAGAAAAATTCCAAGGTTCAAAAAGTGGTAACTCTAGGATCCACTTTTACATTTTTCAATATTACCACACCTTATAAAAGAACACAAGAATAATTAAAATATTTCATTGATAATGTCAAGTGCTACTTGTTGGGAGTTAATATTGTTACTCAATTGTAAGCTTTATTTGGAGAGTACAAGTTTACTAATAAAATCATTTGCTATGTGAAAAATGAACATACAAATTTGTTTATAATGACTAATGTTCTTAAATAGATTATGAGTTGTGGGGAATTGGGGATACAAACACCATTTGAAGGTGTTTGTTTGATCATGCCTTTTAAAAGGCTTGCCAATACACCACTTCTAATGAAAAGGTAAATTATGGTTTACAACCAATGAACATCAAAGCTACACAATCTTCAATTCAATCTTGTATAACATGGCCCAAAAAAATGGCAAATGAAAGGTAGAATGGACAAAGGTTTGTTTGGTTACAAGTTTATGACCATAGAAGTTAAACACACTAGTAAAAACAAGGTCTACCTCCAAAATGGTGATGTTCCAATTGACCCTCCAATTTAGGATTATCATTCATGTTTGTTACAACCATCAAACATTGGCTTTGGAAGGCAAAATTCCAACAACACAAACTTGGGCCATTGGCAAAAGGCATTGCATCAACCTTAGCCTTAGTTGTATCACGTTGTGTAGTCAATCAATGCCATGGTTATTAACTACTTGGTGATGCACTTGCAAATGTAATCAATTTTTGTGTTAAATTGACCCAAGAAATTATTTAGTTGGAAATCCAAATGAGCTTTATCCCCCCATTTCAATTTGATGCAAAGTTGTTTTTGTTAATGAATAGGATGCGATTGGAAATCACTCATGTGCTTGTTGCATTTTTGAATTGTTTGCATGAATTTGATCCGAAAAAGGCACACATGATGTTGGTTCTAATGTTTAACCCCATGCTCATGGATTTGTTTATTGTGAGAAATTATGTGGGAAGAGAGATAGCCACAATTGTACCAACAAAGGTATGATTCTATAACGTTAATTCCCTTATTGTGTCTAGCTTATTAAAAAATGGATGTTTTTACAAAGCTAGCAACAAATTTTGTTTCCTAGGAACAACCAGTGGCTATGTTTAGTGTAGGTTTGCTCCAAATGATATTGCCATTGAACATGTAAGTTTTTGCATTTAAAATGATTTTTTTTTTGTTTTTGGTTTTTGCATTCATAATTTATAGTTTTTGAAATCTAGATTTTGCATTCCAAATTGACATATTCTGGTTTCTAATTTTTCATTTATAATTTTTCCATTCACAATTTTTGGTTTTTAATTTTTGTTTTTTAATTCACAATTCACAATTTTTAGTTTTCACATCATAGTTGACTTCTAATTTACAGTAGAACCTATCTAATTCATACTTATGATGTGTTTAACAATAAAAATGAATATTGCCTAACTATTTGTGTGTTTGATTATAGGTGAAATGGGAACTTTTTTATTTTCAAAATTTGTAATTAATGGCAAAATCTTGTCAAGATCCATTAAAGTGGTACAAGGCTCATGATGCCCAATTTCCTAATGTTGGATGTTTAGTTCATTAGATTTAGGGTATTATGGGAAATTAGAGTGAAATGGATTGATTTTTTTCCATTGTTAGGATTTCAACAATGCCACACAAATGCTATTTGGATCTCAAAACTTAAATAAACTTCTGTTGATTTCCAAGAATTGCCTAAATGATTCGTGTTTTGGTTGTGAAACATTTGTAACTAAATCCTTTGATGATCACGGGGACTTTTAAGCAAATTTGTTGGAGCAAATAGAGGAAGAGTTTGAAGACCAACTAGGTGACTATGTTGAACTTGATGACCTAATGAACTTTGATTTATAGATTTGAACATTTGGTAGGGCAAATTTGGTAGGTAAATTTTGTAAGTTAAGTTACTAGGGTAAATATTATTTGTTAATATGTCTTGCTTTTTGGGTTGTTAGTTGTTACTTTATCATCCATAAACCTATGTAGGCTTAAGGATATGCTGACATTGTGAGGAAGTCAAAATTAAATCTATTGTTCTTATATGTTTGGGGGAGCTTAAATTGTTTAGGGTTGTAAAAGTTGTTGGGATTGAAATATTTTGGCATTTCTAGGTTTGGCTCCTTAAGCATTATGTGTATATGTAAGGATATTGAAGGTGGCTAGTGGTTCCTTGGGCATTTTGTGTATTTGTATGGAGGACTGCAAGAGGGAAGGTGCATTATGTTGTTCGAATTTTTGAATGGAGGGTGTGGGGTCAACAAACTATGAACATGATGATTATATTTTGAACACAAAGCTTATATTTGATCCACAAAGACCTCACATAATTCCCATTTTGTTTGTATATTTAACATTATAATATTGAATTGATTCTTTTAATTTGATTATTGTATTTTGACATTGGATGTGTGCATTATATCCCATTAGATTTGGGCCTCTAAAAGTTGTCTTAATGTGGACAATTTTTTACATTATTATTTAATTCCAATGATGAGTAATGAAAACTGGTATGTGGGGGATTTTTTGAAATGCTTTGTATGGTCCATCGGTGTACCATTCCAAAAACAATTTCAAAAATAACTACCTCATTTTCAAGCCTAACTACTTCATTTCTTTCTTAATAACTACTTTATTTTCCTATTAATTTTCTTGGTAACTATCTCTCACATTTCTTAATAACTACCTGCATTTTATAACTACTTCATTTTTTTTCCCAATCCAACAAGATGGATACGAAAAAACAAGTTAACATATGTTTTTCATGTCTATGAAATATATATTAATTTAAATTAAATTTGACATTGACATAAATAATGATGAATTATTGAAAACCATATAAAACATTAGAAGAAAAAAATTGATCATCATTGGTAGTGCACAGTGGTGTGGAATTCAAATTAATAAAAAAATATATACCCTTCTTTTATACCAATCAAGGGTATATGATAAAAGGTACCCAAACCTTAACATGAGAAAAAAAATGTTAACATACCCTTATGTTTTGGATAAATAAATAATTTTTTTTAATATACCCTTACCTTTGGACATATAAAAATAATATACCCACAAAACATTGATCAAATTTAATTACACATTATTTCATTTTTGCATTTTATTCAATTATATTTCATCCAAAATGTTGTGTATTGACTATTACCTTGGTACTAAGGGAGATGCTACCATTGGTTTCATAACCTTAAGAGATATATGAAACCACTTGTAAAGGTAAGGTGCCTCCCACTTTTATTGCATTGTGAGTTATTTATGTTTAGATTCTTAATAATGTTTGCTTTGTGCTATATGATTAATAAGAGCACCTCCATTACCCACATCTTCTATTTCCATACCCTCTATTTGAGTCTACAATAATGTATATGTAAAACCCAACATGGTGTATAATTGTTTCCCAATTGTCACCCATAGACATTGAAAATGGAACAAATATAAAATGAAAGATGATTTAAAATTGACCATCTAGGCCAATCATTGTAATTGACCAATCAAGAATAGTCATTGTTGTGAGCAATGTTGCAAACATTGCATCATGTGTACATTTATTGACCCAAATGACATTTATTAATACAAATTACCATATAAATGTATACTTATCCAAATAATGTTTTTCAAACCATTGGTGGAAGGCATCCTAGGCCGCTTAATTTAGTAGTTCCCCACTCTTTGGGAATTTGGGGGTTCAATCTTATGCTCTAATGTGAAAACTTATGTATTGTAGGATGGAGAAAATGGGTGCAAAATTTTAAGTGATTATTTATTTATTTATTTATTTTTCTTGCATTCTTCAAAGGGAGAAGATTTTACCTCATTCCCTTAGTAGACACCAAATTAATTGAAACAATAGATGTGTAAGGTTTGATAAGTTTTAATTATCTTCAATTAATTCATTAAGATAGTGTTAACCTTGGCTTAAAAACCGAATCAACTTTTGGACCATAACAATTTAATCTTATAAGGCTTTAATGGGTTTGATCCCTTTATAGTTATTCAAATTGGAATAGTTTTAAGGCTATGTAATTGTCATTCAAAAGCCTTTCACTTTAACCTTTACAAGGTCAATTGCTTTTTCGAATGCATGGGAACAATGTTTTCTTTTTTGACAATTTTTAGGGTTTAAGGTTTAGATGATCACTAAATTTCAATGACAATGATTCATCGACCTTAAGCTACCTTGACACATAAGGGTAGGCTATCAATATGGATAACAAAAAAGTTAGGGTTCATTCACTCTTGGTTAGCAGTTACTTTTTTTGAACTGTTATTTTTAGTTACTTATCACCAAAGATTGACAACCCTTCATAGCAATGCCTTTTTTTTCTTAGTGTCCTTAATTTCATGCGTCCCTTACCTTTGTTCACAAATTGTTAACAATGAAAGCTCTCAAGCTTCGCATGTTTGCATTTGATGAGAACCATGACCTTATTATCATCGCAAACTTAACATCTCATGATTTAATAATGGAAATCGTGCAAAATTTGTTCATTCATAATTTTTATGTTTCACAAATTAATATCATGCATTAAAAACACGTGTGAAACATAAATTTATTAGAAAATGCCAAATTTGTGTGACATTCGTTCATTCATAGGTTTGGACTTCATTTGTCAACACATTTATTTGTGTGTCAAACGTATTTTCGATGCATGATATTCATGTGTAAAATTTAGGAACTTATGAAAAAACTAATTTCTCACAATTTTCATTATTATTTCATCACATGTTAAATTTGTGATGATGATCTTAGTTTCTTTGCTTTTGATAACTTGAAGGAATCACTCTTGTTCTAGACAAACCTCTACCTCCACTATTGACACCTATTATTCTTGAATCGTTCTTTGCAAATTGCATTGATTTACTCATGACTAAATTGTTACACTCTATGTTTTTGCACGATGGATTTGTGCTATGTTGAAAGATTAGCGTTCATAATCTCTTTTCAAATTGTTGCAGATGGCTCTCCCAATCCCTCTTCAAACAATTTATCAATGCCATTCAAGTTCGCTAATGTTGCTCAAGTGCTGGCTACATTGCGCTGGTGCTACTATGGTGTTTTAACAAGCTTATGAAGATGTGAATGATGGCATTGCAAAGACTGGCCTTTAGTTTCATGCGAGGATGCAAGAACAAAAGGACACTAAAACTTATGGAGGTCAGTAAATTTAAATGTTTAGTTTTCAAGTTGATAACTTTCCGCCAACAATAAAACCTAAAATCTTCATTTTTTGGAGATTTGTAATTGGCCTTATCACTAAAGTTAAACCCTATTTACAAATTGGCACATATACATGCCATGCTTGCTATTTATTTTCACCATGTGAGCATGTATGAACAGAATTTGTTAACCATTGTCGTTGTCAACAAGTGTGAATGTAATATTAATGTAGATGAAACAACTTTAGATTTCATAAGTCATCTTTTTAGGTAATAATTTTGAACTCAACTTTAGGTTCCATAAGTCATTTTTTTAGATAACAATTTCAAATTGAAATTTGTTTGGCCAATTCCCAAATAAACTAGAATTTGTTTCAACAAATTCCTGAATAAAGAAGAATGGAAATGTGTCTTTTCATTTATTTTTTTTCATTTTTTTTTTCAACACTAGAATCATGAGCAAAATTTCAATATTTTATACATTAATTTGCATCATTTAAAAAATTTGAATTAAAATTGAATTGAATTGAATCTAAATAGAGTTCAATCAAATTCAAATTTAAAAAAAAATTGAATTCCATTCAATGCATTAAATTTTTTAAAAAAATCCAAAAAAACTTATTTAAATTTAATTCAATTCAAGTTGCATGCACAATAAAAAAAAATTCACAAAATCATACCTAGCCTAACCTTTATTTTGTACCTAATTGATCTCTTATTGGTCTTATCACCCCCATTTTGTTGTTTGTTATCCATAAAATCCCTCAAAAAAAATTGATTAAATGTCAAAACTTACTTACTTAAATAAAATTGCTTTGACATGGCTAATGTCATTCAATATTTTCATTCAAATGAAAATACAATTAATTTGCAAAAAATTAATTTACAAAAAACCAATTCATATTTTTTCCATCACTAGAAGTGCACAAAAACACATAGCCCAAAGTTTAATTAAGTGAGAAAAAAAACGATTAAATAAGTGAATCAAGCAAGCAAAGTGATTACCAAAATTAATTGTTGTGAATTAAATAAACTAATAAAGCGAAAATTATATATCTAGAATAAGACCCTCCATTGTTTTCTTTAATTAAATCATTTGATTAATAAAAAAAATTCTAGAAAATACCAACGGCTCTGATCCTTTCTTCAGGAGCTAGGAAGAAATCTAGAGGCCACCCACAAACCAACGGCTCCGATCCCTTCTTCTTCACGGAGCTTGGAAGAATCTCGACCACCTACAGCCCCAACGGCTCCGATCTTTCGTATTGAGCTTCGAGGAATCTAGACCACCCCTACATTCCAACGGCTTCGATCTTTCGTCTCCAGCCAGGATGAATCTTGACCACCTACTAGCCAACGGTTTAAATCTTTCGTCACCAGAGCTTCGAAGAATCTAGACCACCGATATATTTTAACGGCTTAGATCTTTCGTCACTCAGTCCGGATGAATCTAGGCCACGTAAACTCCAACGGCTTCGATCTTTCTTCACCAGCGAAGATGGATCTAGACCTAAAAGGAACGGTTGGGATGTTTCCCTCCTTCTGGGAGAGCCAGAGGAGGAAAGCCATGTCTCTGCGTGTGGGTTTTGTTGCAGAGCGGGGAATCTGTGCTCTCCTGCTCTCGAGAACAAAATTCTTGGCGAAATTCTTGCGTCGATTTCTGTGCATCAGGTGAAATAAGAGGAGAAGGAAGACAGGGCAAACAAATCCGGCTTGAAACTGGTGTTTTCGGTTTTTTTTTCCCTCTTTTTTGTTTTTTTTTGGTGTTGGTTAGATTAAGAGCTTCATGGATTTAGAGAAGGAAGTATATTTAGTAAGGAAAAACTTCTTTGTTGTTGTTTTTGTTGCGAGTTTTTAAAGGTACTTTTCCTGAAGTTTCGAGAAGGAGCGGTTCAGGAGAGATTTTTCTTTTTTTTCTTTTTTTTGGGGGAATTCGGAGTCAGATCTGCTGCATGATCTTTTTTTCCTCTCGGTTTTCAGAACAAGTCTCAATACTAGGAGTCTGGAGTTTTAACCGCTTTCGGATTTTTGGAAATCCTTTTTTTTTTGGGGGGGGGTTTTGGTTTTGGTTTTTTCTTCTTCTTCTCTGTAAATAAGGAAAATCTTGTAGCGATGTTCGGCCGCAAACAACCAAAGAAGAGTGACAGTACTAGATACTACGAGGTTCTTGGAGTCTCCGTGACTGCGACGCAGGAGGAGCTGAAGAAAGCCTACAGGAAAGCGGCCATCAAGAATCATCCTGATAAGGGAGGCGATCCCGATAAGGTGCATTGTCATGTTCTCTCTCTCTCTCTCTCTCTCTCTCTCTCTCTAATTACACACCTCAGAGCTTTGTTTCTTGCCCTAATTTGCTCTGAAAGTCACCAGACCTCAGCTTACAGTGCAAAATGATATCGCAAATGCCATGTGAAATGATAGATACATCATGCAGAAGATGTCTGAACATGTTTCCATTTGCATGAGCTGTCTTCTGTTGCTGTATATTCTTGTGCCTAGAATTGGAAGATTGTAGCTAAGGCAGTAGACAGGAAAGAAAGTGATCATATTGTTGTTCATGGTAACAGTACTTAGAAGTAGTGAGTGGAGATCACAATATGTGGTAGGGTTTTTAGAGTTTCTTCATCTATGATGCCCTAGCTCTGATTTTTAATCAGAGAAATTGGTGTGGGAGAAAACAATTATTTTACTGCTGAATTGCTGGTCGTTTCTGACAATGGGTTGTTCAAAGATTTTCATATTTAGATCACATGCGGGTAGGCTTCTTAGGGTTTCTTCATCAATGCCTCAGCTCTGATTTAATCAGAGAAATTGCCTTGGAGAATAATTTTTGTTACTGCTTGCTGGTTGGTTCTGACAATCGGTTGTACAAAGATTTTCTTACTTAGATCATGTGGGTAGACTTTTTAGGATTTCTTTGTCTATGCCTCAGCTCTGATTTAATCAGAGAAATTGGTTTTGTACTGCTTAATTGCTGGTTGGTTCCAACAATGGATTGTTCCAAGATTTCCATATTTAGACCACATGTGGGTAGGCATTTTAGGGTTTCTTCATCTATAGCTCTGATTGGATCAGAGAAATTATGTTGGAGAATGAGTTTTGTACTGCTTGCTGGTCAGTTTCAACAATGGTTTGTTCAAACATTTTCATATTTAGAACCTAGGAGATGATCGCCTCATCAGATGCAGTGTTGTTTTTTATCTACCAGTAAAGTGTCAAGGAATGGTGGCAAAATTGTGTTGCAATGTTACTCATATGCAGTTGCTTACTTGCTGGGTTTGTATAATTATCCAGAATATCAACACAGCAGTTCATGTCAAATGGTGAGGGACCTTTTGGAATGTGAATATATGTGGTCTGGATGATGCAGTTCAAGGAGATTTCTCAGGCTTATGAAGTGTTGAGTGACCCTGAGAAACGAGAAGTCTATGATCAGTTTGGAGAGGATGCCCTCAAGGAGGGCATGGGCGGAGCGACCCACAATCCATTTGACATTTTTGAATCATTATTTGGAGGTGGCGGTGGTTCAGCTTTTGGAGGTACACCCTACACACAATGTTGTCTGGCTGTTCAGTCTCTAGAATAGTAGAACCCTTCTTATCCAGCAGCATACTTGAATTAGAAAGAGTGGGAGGATGATGTTGGTGGGATTCTTTTTGTCTAAATTGAGCTGTGCAGTACTGAAGTTGCAATTATGTGCTTTTGTGTTGATGTGGGTTGCCTTTCACCTTTTGCAGGTGGAAGTGGCAGAGGTGGCCGCAGGCAGAGAAGGGGTGAGGATGTTGTTCATCCCTTGAAGGTGTCACTGGAAGATTTGTACAATGGAACATCAAAGAAGTTGTCTTTGTCAAGGAATATTCTTTGTCCGAGGTGCAAGGGGTGAGATATACATGTCTGTCTATCTTGCTTTTTGCTGATAGTCATCCAGGGATTCGCTTTCATAATCTGTGACATGCACACTTTGTTTTCTTGCCAGGCCAATCTGGAGAGGTGTGATCAGGAAGTGGATTGTATACCTAACAAAGTGTGTGCATTAAGAAGTGCAATGACGAGGGGGTTTGCTGTGTAATCCTTGCAGCAAGGGATCAAAGACTGGTGCATCAGGTCGATGTGCTGGATGTCAGGGTTCCGGCATGAAAGTTTCAATTCGTCAGCTGGGGCCGGGCATGATACAGCAGATGCAGCATGTTTGTCCTGATTGCAAAGGATCAGGTTTGTGTATCCAGCTTTAATGTCAGTTCTGCAAATCACTTCCTGCAGTCCATGATTTTTTTTGGAAGCTTTCATACTTTGGATTATTCTTTTAACTTATTGCATGATTGTTTCCACAGGAGAGGTTATTGATGAGAAGGACAAGTGTCCACAATGTAATGGACAGAAGGTTGTGCAAGACAAGAAGATGTTGGAAGTTCATGTGGAGAAGGGGATGCAACATGGGCAGAAGATCACGTTCCAGGGAGAAGCAGATGAGGCGGTATGATCTGGTCTATGTACAACTCCTGTTTACTTGAAGTTTTGTTGGATTAGCTTAGCTTCTTGGAAAACCATTCAAGTTCCTTCTGTTGCAGAAGATTTTAAGTTTTAATGTGTATTTTCTTCCTCTCTGAAGTACATTTTTTTTAAGCTCTGGTATGTGGGTCTAGGTTACTGACCTAAAATTATCATGCATCTGCAGCCTGACACACAAACAGGAGACATAGTGTTTGTTCTGCAACAGAAGGAGCATTCAAAGTTTCAGAGGAAGGGTGATGATTTGTTTGTAGAGCACACTTTGTCCCTGACTGAGGCACTGTGTGGCTTCCAATTTCCCCTCACGCATCTGGATGGGAGACAGCTTCTTGTCAAGACAACTCCAGGGGAAATAATCAAGCCAGGTTTGTTCTCATTCTCTTACCTTTCACTAATAGTTTCACAGTTTGCGAATATCCATCCAATCTCAAGTTAGTGAGCACTTCCATACCCTCACCTCCAATTCTCTCTGTTGAAATGGAGCTTGTCATAACAAGGAATGCACTGCTATATTTCCTTGCATCTAAGATTTGTTGTTCTGGTTGATCAGGTCAATACAAAGCAATAAATGATGAGGGTATGCCTCACTATCAGCGGCCATTTATGAAGGGCAAGTTGTACATACACTTTTCAGTTGACTTTCCTGAGTCGGGATCTCTCCATACAGAGCAACAGGAGGCTGTTGAACACATTTTTCCTAGAAGAACAGTCAACAAGATGACAGAAATGGAGTTGGATGAGTGTGAGGAGACGACACTCGTTGATGTTAACATTGATGATGAGATGAGAAGGAAGGAACAACAACGGCAGCAGGAAGCTTATGAAGAAGATGAAGACAATGGTGGACCTCGTGCACAGTGTGCCCAGCAATAACTTTTGACTGTTTAGGTCCACAACTTGTTGGTCATGCTGTTTTACACTGCAGAGGGATTTGAGGTGCCCATTGTTGGGTAGCACAATCTTGTGTGTGTTAGTTACCCCAGCTTTTAGACAGGAGAGGAGAATTAGAGATGTTAGGAAAGTATGGGACAAGACATGTAAATCGTGGGCCTTCAATCAATGCAAAGCGTTTCTTGTTTGACTATCAAGATTTTTAGACTGGTGGATGTGTTCTCTGGGGGAACTGGGGTCTTCATAGAGTGTACACCCTCCCTCCTTGTAATCTTGTATACAGATGCAGAAAATTTTCAATGGCACGAGTGGAGAGGTGTTCCATGAAGACCTTTCTAGAATGCACACCCTCAGGTATGCAAGCAGGTATGTTTTCAAACCTTTTGTCAGACTTCGAAATTCAAGGTCTTGTCTTTAGAATGTCTCTACAGGATCGATCCATCCCCAGGAGTTTTTGTTTTCTTTCTCTTCTGAAAACAACCACAGACCACCACTACCACAAACTGAAATTGCTATCCAAGAGCAACCAAAAAAGTTGCAGAGACCACAAAATTGGCTGCAACTTTTGGCAACTTTTGTGGGGGCTGCAATGCAAAGGAACTAAAGGATTGCCCAATGATCAATGACAAAAAGATATTTTTTTTCTTTTTTGTTTCCTTTTGTTCTATTTTACACATAGAGCACTTGCATTCCATGACTTCTCGGTAACTTCATGTGTGGCCAAAATGTTATAATTGCAACAATGATCAAACACAAGAAGGGTGGCCTGAAACAACATTGCTCTGCAAAGTTTCCATCTGAATAAAGAAAATGTGTAATGAAGGAAAAATGTAGGGGAACAATTTCAGAGAGTAGGTACATTGCATAACAGAATCAGTTCAATGCAGATGATGATGATGATGTGATATCATGATTTGAATCATGAACCTTGCAATGAAGGAAAAGTGTACACTGCAAGCAAGGAACAATTTCAAAAAGTACATGCAAAAAGTACATGCAAAACAGAACAGATACAAGTAATGCTGCAGATAATGTGGTAACCCAATTTGAATCATTGAATTTGTAAAGGAGGAAGAACATTCTAAACAAACTGATTTTATAAGGCATTCCTGAACATTACAACGCTTATCTGATTCACATGTAGAGTGATCAGACCATAAACAAGGATTTAGTATGAAACCTGGATTTGGAAGGACCAGAAGCACAAGTTTGCAATCAGGAGAGATCAGAATATAAACTGGGATTTAGCATGAAACCCAGATTTGGAAGGACCAAAGGCGTAAGCTTACAACTGATCACCACAGTATCTGGACATTTCACTCTGTACACACATCATCATGAGAGCAATGTGAGATTTACTACAGAATTTGGGCAGATTTAGATTGGCAAAAAGAGTAGAGTCCTACATCTCACATCATTGATCCGGAATTTACTGAGAAACTGGATGCCGAGGGCTTTGTAAAGGTGATCCTGCCTGCCTGCCGTGCATACCTAGTGGAAATTCCAGGTGCACCCAATTTATTTCTGTTCTGCGATATACTCAAAACCTTGGTGGGGAAATTTAAACCTTTACTCGGACCACAAATGAACCTGCAAAAAGCATCACCAATCAAGAGAACTTGTAAGAAAAAATTCCTGCAGAATCCTTCTATCTCTGGAACTTCTTCAGCAATTTTCAGAATGTGAAAGTGGTGACCTGTAATCAGCCATTCATAATTGCTGTAGTAATTGATGGTCCTTAATCAATTACCGTTCCCAAAGTGGGCACGAAGTCTATCTCTGCATGTGTCCTAATAACAACCCTTTGGTAAGCATTTCAAAGATGGGAAGTGGACATGGATTTGCAAGTAGGGTGGCCAGAAGGGTACAATATTATGCATAAAGAACCAGTAGAATTTTACTCATGTATGTGGAGGGTGCCTTACCCAAGCAGTAAAATTTCTGCCTCAACATACAGGGGATGGCACCTTAAGCATCAGGTTCCTTGCCTTACACATAAGGTGCCTCCTCCCCTCTCAAACAAATCACAGCAATCCATTGATGAAAGCAAAAAGACTACCAGTTCTTTCCACTGGGCCAGGTACAGAATTCAAATGGGGCTGTTCTGGGAATTTGGGTCCTGCACTTGGGTCCTGCCTCATGCAGGGCGCTTATTCCCAAAACAAACTCATTCTTGGTCCTTACCTACACAGAATCACCCTTTCTTTCTGATGATACTTAAAACCCTAAATGATCCAAATTTGCATCAAGGACAGATAATGGCATGCCAATAACATTTCAAGAGAAAGAGACATACATGCAGGAAGTGTTGAAACTTCAGCAGAGACTGCACAAGCTACCCCAAGATTCGTCAAAGCACCACGGATAAGTCCACAAGGGAAGTAGAGGTACTGGCCGGCAGCTTGAGAGGCACGGGAAGCATTTGCAGCTGCATTCACGTCCATCTGGGCAGCCTCACCAGGAGGTGCAGAGTCAACAGAAATGCGTGTGAGCCACCGAAACTTATTATCTTGCAAGACAAACACACCCTGCACAGTCAACTCCCAATCAAAGACACAATGAGTTCATCATAACTGCCCCAGGAAGACCCACCAGATGCATTTCATGCAAAAGACGCAGTGTAAGATGTAAGACTCAGTTTTAGCATATACGAGAACCATTCCACCCAGCTGCAATTCTTTTACTGTCATAAATCGTCACAACTTGCAGCCTACATGTATGTATGTAGCGTGCTGGAGAGTGTGCGTGTGTGTGCATGTGTGGAATGATAGAAGAGAAACTTACTCGATGGTTGGTTTTCAAATTGTCCACTTGTTTCCGAAAAACTTCAGCCCAGAAGTCTTTGCAAATAAACTTGATAGCTTCCAGATGGTCTGCAAATCTCGGTCGCTCCTTTGTATATCTTCATGCAAATAATTCCATCTATTTCAAAGTACTTCAGACAAATTCATCTACTGGAAGTCACCAATTTGCAAATGGTAGCATAAATCCTTGAATCACTGTTTGCTGGTTCTTCTTACCTGGCTATGAAGGGAATTGACATCCATTGCTCTGAACATAAAGAACTGGTAGATATTTTTCTAGTTTATGTGGAGGGCACCTTACACCCTCAATAAAATTTCTGCCTTGACAGAGGATGGCGCCTTGCACATAAGGCGGTTCCTCATTTTGTTGAACCTTATGCCATCTCAAGGCACCTCCTCTCCTCTCAAATGAATCACAGCTGTCCGTTTATGAAAGGAAAAAGTTGCCAATATCTTTATCTTTGGAAAGAACCTCTCTTCTGGTATATGGAAATGCCAACAAACCATAAATCATCTGCTATAGCTAGCAACAGTAGAAATTGACAGAAATAATTCTCTGCCCTTTTCTCTTCTCTTTTTTTCTCCGTGTTCATGTTCCAGGTACTTCTCTGCAAGTTGGCTTTGCAGGCTACAAATCTCATACCCTAATCAGACTTTCAGGTGTGACAATTGATTTCTCTACCTCTAATTGCCAACACAGAAAGAGACAGTGTATTCTGAAGTGATCCTTTGTTGACAAAAAAAGGTTCTAAGTGTCACAAAATTGGTGACATGTAATATGCATTTTCATACTATGCAATGGTCAAGCTCCTGCTGCTTCATTGTGTTGGGTAAGGCACCAGGCGAACCCCATTTGTTAGGTCAAGCTAGGGCAATGCACCCAACATAATGGGCAAAGGGCAAAGAGGAGGCCATTTGCATGACATTGAGGTTGGGGTTGGCAGGTTCAATGATTTACTGAAAAAATTCATCTTCAAGAGACAGATTTCAGTCATGGTTACAAGTGAGTGTATGATCATCACATCAGAGCAAGATTATGTCATATAATGTGGTCAAGAAAATGACATAAACTGTGACTCCAGAGCTTGATGTCAGTGTTTTGGTGACATGATATTGTGTTCCAATCTGCGGGAATCGGCCTATGCATTGAAGGATTTTAGGGTTTGCAGAGTACCGTCATGGAACACAGTTTTGAGAGAGAGAGCGCGCGCGAGAGAGAGAGGAATTTACCTTTCTGCAAGCTGTAGTCCAACTTGATAGCCAATGGCTTCAATGCGGCGAGCTGCGAGCTCCGGTTTGTTCGGATGCAGCCGCTTGCAATAAGTCGCCACAAGCTCAAGATTCAAACTATCGACGCAACTCTCCGCCACTTCCCTCCCTCCTCCCGGCATTTTTTCCAGACCAAAAAATAAAATAAAATCTGGAATAATCTCACATCAAAAGCAGCTGCGAATTTCCGACACTCCGAAACTCTCAACCCGTTCTCAATCAACAACAACAATAACCCTTTTCTTCTTTTCTCTGACTCTGTCCTTCTTCCAAACCTTCCAACTTCCCTTTCTTTCTTTCCTCCAAAAACCTCTTCCAATATGGGAAAAAAAAAGAGAAAAAAATCTCCTCCACTCAATAAAAGATCTCAGAACTTCCGCAAGAAATCATACCATCTTGTGCAGAGAGACCCAAAAAGTTCCCCCGAACAGTTTAGTTCCGCACACCATTCTCTGTCTCTGTCTCTCTCTCTCCACAACAAAACACAGACCAAAACGGCCAAAAGAGAGAAAGAATCCGCGATCTGCGAAAAACTCATTAAAGAAAAGACGTACCTCCGTCCTCCAGAGACTCTCCGCAAAACCGCAAAGCTCCGGAACGACGGACCTCAACACCTGAGAACGAAGAGGGACTTTGCATCTGAGGCGAGCGCCAAACCCTAAAATCTGAGAGAGCCAAAAAATCAATAAAGGCGAAGGAAATTCCAAGAATATATATATATATAATTTTATTTTTTTGTGGGCAAATTACAAATCAAATAAAATGTTTCCCTTTGAGAAGAAACTACCAATGAAAAAATTAGGTCTCCTAATCAGGGGGTTTTTTTTGGGGGCGAAATTTCACCAAATAGCGATTTTCTTTCAAATTGGTGAAAATTGAGTTTTTTAGTCACCAAATTTAGGGGAAAAAAATCTCAAAATTTTTTTTTGCCAAAAATAGTAATGTGTAGCCAAAAATATAGAAGGATTATAGTTTTCTTTTCTTTTTAATTAATTTTCAACTTTGATGTTTCCTTATTGCCAAAACTGGCTAAATTATCTTATGGATGATCATCACTTCAACTACTTCACAAAGTTGGAAAAAATCTCCTACTCCCAATTGAATAATAATAATAGGAAATTCCCATACAACCATCATGTCAAACCATCAAAGTTGACATGTTGTGGGTGACTATTACCTAAACATGGATTCCACCCATGTGAAAAATGATCCAAATTTATGGGTTTACTAGGAAAAACAACATTGCAAAACAAGTGTAGGGTTTAGGGTTGAAGGTGGAGGTGAAGTTGAGAAAGAGAAGTGAAAATTCAAAATTATGTGTATTTCATGGCTATTTGGTATCTTTTTAGTTCAGGAAATGTAATGACACATGATTTTGAAACCTTGCAAGGTTTCTTTTCATTTTATGAAGGTGCCTAATATGTTGAACATGCATTGGTCTAACTATTCAAATTGGGGTATGACTAATGCAACATGTTGCATGAGGTGGTGTGATGTAACACTTGTGCATCCACAACAAGCTAGGTTTGTTTTTGTGAGTTGTGATGAGATCACCACCATTGACAACCAAAATTGAATCTTCGTATTTGTTTATATGATGCACAATTGTAAAAGGTTTATTTTGCTAAACCTAGAAAGATTGACAAAAGGTGTTGGTGATAATAATTTAACTATGATTAAGAATCACCTTGTGTCATTTGGGGTTTTGGTATATAATTTGATGTTGCAAGAAAGTTTGTTTGCTTTGGAGTTGACATTGTCATGATTTTCCAAGGTGTTAAGACTACAATCACAAAACTTTTGCAAGGGAAACATGCACCTTTCCTTACTATAGTTCATTGTGTAATTCACAGATGGACAAAGCTAGTGATGCAAATTTTGAACCCTTTGTGCTTTACTATGAAGATTGAAGCACTCTTAGCTTTTGTTTATAATTATTATGTTCATTCCCCTAAGCAAACAGTGGAGCAATCAAAACTAACTTGCAAAGGAAGGGGTTGAAGATACTTTAGAACATTAAACTAGGTGGATCAACATGATTGCAGCTCCAAAATGTGTTTGGTTTGAATATAGACCCTTCCTTGTCAAAAAGAGTGAAGATTTTGCTATTGTTGAGAACACAAAAACAAACTATGAATTGTGTGATGTGAAGACTTTGATGGGGTTGCCTTGTGTATTGCCATTGCTTGAATGTGTATAGAACTTAAGTAAGTTTGGACAAAGTCACCATGTTTTTATTTGCGACTTCATCATTATCATGAGGATGTGTTAATAAGTCATGTTGAATATGTACTATGATTTTGATCATAAGTACAACTACAATCACTTGGAAAAAAACTTGGAGTTGGATTCATGTATTACTAATGTTCTTCTCATGGCTTGGTGGAAGGAACTAGAATCTATTGTTGAATATATGGCCTTCCAAATCAAAGCCAAGTTGCACATGATGCACACAACAACATTTGTCATGCTATGTTATGTCCATGGTGACATGAAAGTATTGGGGTTCAACTTTTGAGGCTATGAAGTTGTAATGCATTATAAAATCCACTTCATTTGTTGAAAAAGTTGCAAAAGAAGTTTCTAAAACAAAAATTGATGAGTGTTAATGGGATTGCATACCTACATTATTAATAATCCCCTCACTTTGAGCTAACCATTCTTAGGCATTTGCATATCTTGAAAGCAAATTTTGATCATTAGAAGCCTCTTAGATCCTATGGATTGTTTGCCACTACCTTGTTTGATGAAATAATTGTTGAACAACAATCTAGTTAATTCAACATCAACACATGTCACAACTTTAGTTTTGGGCTTGTGATCAAGGTTAAGGCTTGAAAGGTGAAGTGGGCCAAGAGATTGAACTCAAACACATTTCAAGAAATGTGAGAGAATGAGTTCAACACTTTTAAGTGATTTCGTAACTTTGGGGGTTGGAATTTCATGAAGTCCCACATCCTTGTGACAAAAATGCAAGTAGTAAATGGTTCAAATGGGCACTTGATATACCAAACATTGGAAAGGTTTTCAAACATAAATATTGAAAATAGGGTCACATTTCCATTTGGAATTATGAACTAAAAGTTGTGGTAAAAAAAGGTTGGGGATCATAATTTTGACAATTCAACTCCCAATCATTAAAACTTGGAAAACAAATATCAAATAGCCTTTAAACTTTAAGGCTACAATATTTTCCTTGAGAGTTTAATCAAAGTTTCTATGTGAGAGTTATGAACTTGCAAAATTGTGAGGCTTATAACTTGGTATAAATAAGAATTTTCTTGGGAATTTAAGAAATTTTCACCATTTTGATGCATCCTCTGTCACTAGTCACAAAATACATTATAGGAAAGGAGGTGGTGGCTCCTCTTTAAATTTGGCTCATTCGTAGCTTATTCGTGCCTCATTTTGCCAATGATTTGCACTAATAACTTTCTTTTTAATTTGTGTAAATTATTATCACTTTGATATTTAGTTTATGAATTCATTTTAATCTCATTAGGAGCTCTCATCCATTGTTTTTCTCTTGAGAGTTTAAAAGCAAGCCTTGGGTTTGCATTTTGTTACAAATTTGGGAATCGATTAGTTTTTAAACCCCCAATACCACTTGACAAACTTGAAGGTGTGTACCAATGCAAACAAATTATGTAGACACCTTTTAATTATAACCTCACATCATGCTTGTGACCCTACCATTTCCCATAATTGAAATAACCTTTGGTTTAGAACCCCAAGTTTTGTGAACATTGAATTGAATGTATGCATGGTTTTTTTGTGAATGATGATGTCCTATAGTTTTCTTTGGTGGTGACATTGTTGGTGTTAAACATTCACTTCAACTAGTAACAAAATTTGCTAGAGCTATTTTTTATGGTTCTAAATTACTAATTGTTTGGGTGAAAACATTGTTGAGTAATACCATTAAGAACATCACACCCTCCATTTGTTAGACCCATCAAACTTTACATCACAAACTTCCTAAACAATGGATTGCTGTTGATTGTCATGTAAATTTTGGATTTTTGTGGGTTTGTATATTAATATATTAATTTCCACGTGATTATGCTTCATAAGATTATTGTGTAGATTATTCAATATTCAAGTTTGAACAAATACATGTTAATTCCATACAATGATTATACATAAAGAAAACATAATTCTTCATACATAAATTGATTATGTCAATTGTGCAATATTTTTGTATCAAATTACATGAAATAGTCACAACAAATGTGCCATTACATTCAATAATGCTATAACACTAGTTTTGTGTTGTTTTTTGTTTTAACAAATTAACATGAAATCCATGTCACACTTATTTACATTTTTGTGATGCATAATTTTTTTTCATGTATAACATTTGATTTTTTAAATTAAAAATGTGCTTCAATTTTTGTGACTTTTGGAAATCCATCTACCTTAGCAATAAGAGCTAACTGCATCAAAAAACATTGACAAAAGTGTAGAAATTTCATAAATATTTAATCAACATTTGAAAGATAATTTAAGTCTTCACAATATAGTGATGTGTGATATAGTATGAACAAATTTCTACTTGAACCTCGTTAAAGACTACTATGCAATCAATGAAATGTTTAAAAAATTTCTAACATTAACCTTGTAAGTTAAAAGTATTGAAATATGATAAAACATGCATACCAATCTAAATGTTCCATAATTTCCTATTTCACATGAAGTAGTGTGTTCAAAGACAAGAAAGCTCTTATAACTTATTCGAGGTCACATTATTTGAATAGAAAGGAACTTCACACATGTAGAAGGAAACCCTATGAGTTCTACATGTAATAGCCACAATGGACAATTTTAAAATCTATATATGGTAGACAATTTTGATTGAATTGTTTAGTTAGGGTCTTATAAAATTTATTTGCAACACTATTGATGAGAAACCACACATTATAAAAGTGGAAACAGACCCTTGCCATTGGTTTCAAGATGATCCACATGCTAGGTTGCATCCAATCATGGAATAATGTAAGGGAAGGCCTAATCTTTTGCCCTATTGAATAAAGAGGATCAATAACCACATTCACATAGATTGGTAAGTGGTTAGTTTTTCAAATTATCACACTTTCCCATTTGACATGTTTCCACACACCAAAACACCTAATGGAAGAAAAACTCCTATCAATGGAAAGACATACAATCTTATGAATAATCTATAAAAAAATGTTATACATACATGAAGTTCCATGTGCAAGTTATTAAAGCAACAAACTTATAATGAACTTTTAATAATCCAAACTTGCTTTTGGAGTAGGTTGGCATAGTAGATGATATTGCCATTATCATTATAATCAAAATTTTGTTGCTAACCACATCACAATATAATATCATTCTAAGACATGATTGCATTGCTTTGTCTATTGTCACTAGATCAATGCATGGCTAGTCAATCATATGCCTTTCTTACAACTCAATTCCCAATTAAGATTATATATGAATATGCTCCATAGGCAAGAATGAAAGTCTTGAGTACATTATGGAGTTGTAAAATCCACTTCTTTTGAAAGCCTCCATGCATGTTCTTTTTCCCAACTTTACATTTTCCTCCATGTCATTATTCGTAAGGCATTTAATCAAAGACTTTATATTTCAAATTGGAGAGGTGGAAACAAATATTCAAGAATAACCATGCTTTTGAGATTAATCAATGTCTATCAAAACTTCTTTCATAAATTCATCATATCATGTGCACAAGCCATGACATTTCATCATTTGGCTAAGAAAGGATGGTGTGATTGGCCGAGGGGTAGCAAGATTCCACGTTTTTAATGGATGTGCAAAGTAGTGGAAGTTCACACCATTGGTTTCACATTGCTAAATATTTGGGTTAAGTGCGAACTTTGTGATTTGTGTATTGATGGTTGGAAGCCCAAGTTACATAATCATGTGTCATTTATGTGGTTTTCATTGTTGATGACAATCCAATTCACCATACTTCAAAACTAATTAACCCCAAACTTTGAAGCCTTGAAATAACATTTTGAATTTTAGTTTTGGTTTGCTTGGTGACATCCCCTATTTCATATTTTGTATCTTTTAAACATCGTGGTCCTTTTTGGGATTGGATAAAACCTACCAAATTTGATCATCCTTTAATAAATGAAAATGTTGGAAAGGTTTGAATCACATTTTGGCTTTTTGGCTTTTACCATCAGCAAACATGAATTTTCATCTGCTAAATTGTAATATTTATGCACTAGTATTGGGTGAGTGTTATGGATTAGATTGTTGCAACAACACATGATTATTATCACATGTGACACCTCACAACACATGCCTATGTTACCATGGAGCTAAACAAATTTGCAATAACATGTAACATTTTTATGCCTACAAATCATCCTATTCCTTCGACCATTCCTATCTACAAATGAAAGTAGAAATTATTGTGACAATGCCACCTTCTTGCTAATTATTAAAATTTTCAATTACCCTTTTGTTTTCGTCTAATTATCATAAAATAAATAATTCCCACCTATTTAATCTTTGGCAACCCATCCAAACTAAAATAATTTGTAATTGCATACAAGACGATTAAAGGAAAGATTGGATTTTCAAAACTAATTATACTAATGGTTAGTGAATAATCATAAGTTTATTGAGGTAAATAATGAACAACATATTGTTCATATTTGAATAGCTACTAGAATTCACCATTAATTATAACACCAAACCAACTAACGTCATTCATAAACCATGGCATGCTATGTTTTGTCCACCTAAAAATGCAAATGTGTGTAAATGGTTGGGCAAAACAATGTTACAAACACTGAATGTTTAACATACAACCTTGGATTGCAAGATGTGAAAGACCTACATAATAAATTAAAAATATATATATATATTCATTTAGTTTATGAAATGGCCACAATCTATAGGGATTAATTTTACTTCCATTCTAATGAATTAACAATGATGTATAATTTGAATTATCAATAAACCCATACATTGAAAAACCAATATTCATATGTTTGTAGTGATCAAAATTGTGAATGTGAACAACAAATAATGGAACTATTTGTAAATAAATAAATCATGAATCATGAGATCATGAAAAATTATTAATGAAATAAATTCAATGGCAATGTAATTACCTATATGGGCTAAATGAAACTATATAAGAAAAATGGTTTGAAAAATGGTAAGCCGTGTTTGTGAAAAGAAGTGAATTTTAGAAGGGGGAAAAGTATGGATATTAAAGGACATAGGAAAATAGACCTTATGATAATAACTTTAACAACAATTATTGTGCACATTAGCCAGAAAACATTTTAACATTAATGTCATACCATATACACCATTAGTATAATAAGGAATAAAAAAAACTTGCTCTACTTAAATATTTCAAATAATACATTAGAAGTACCTACTAACAAAAATACCACCTCTAGATTGAGATAATGTATTAGTTACCTTCCTTGAGTTAAATTGATGGTTTTTCAATATTGGATATTGTTTAATTGAAGATATTGCATCAATTTTTTAATAGTGTGTATTAAAACCCATGTAAACCAACAATTTTCATACAAACATCTTATAACCTTGAAACATCAAACTACACAACCTTCAAGCATGGACATTGGATTGATATGGGACTGTTTTTTGCAAACAAAAATAATAACACCTTTGAGAAATAATTCGTACTTTTTACTTCACCTCTTGAGGTTTACTACACAAGTGGTTCCCACAACTTTTGAAGGAGGGAAAATATCATATAGGAAAAAATACAATTCAAAGAGGTTCAAATGAAGTAAACATTATTCACCACAAACCACCAACCACTTACACTTTGAATAAAATCACACGCAACCAATAATTGCCCTTGTAGACCCATCATCACCACAACATGAAACAATGTAAACCTTCTACTTGTGCTTTGAAGACACTTTATACTTGCAGCTTGTGTATATCAAATATTCCCCTAAATACATCTTGGTGTGTTGGAATGTGATGTTTGCAAAAAACACACTTGAAAACACACATCATTGATGTTTTAACATGAACATCAAAATTGCATTATTCCATGACAAGAAAACGTTACTAAATGACAATTTCTATTCTTGCCACTTAAAAAATTCTACCATGCACATTGTTTGCAAGCCATAAAACCCCACAATTCATCATCATAACATTTCAATTTGGTTGACATTTTTTTTTCATGGTTTGGTTGAGATGTTGTTAGATATGGTATTGTTGAAATACATTTGTGAGAAGAATATTGTTTTGTTAGAGAAATACACAACACAATGTCTATGGAATTAAATTTGACTTTGTAGCTTAAGGTTTTTAAAACATTAGTTTTTAACAAAATGTTTGTTCACATCTCTCAAAGAAATTTGTGAATCATATATTGAGGTTGATCAAAGTCAAGACAATAACCTAGGCCCAACCTAGATATATGATTTTGATTGAATTCTCAAAAGAAAAACCTAGGTTGGGAATGATATATTTAAAGTTTTTTTTGACAAATTTTAATAGATGTTAATATGATGCGATTCAATTTAAAATCATGAAGATAATTTTAGAGCCTAGACATAGGTCCTATGACATTTTAAAAAACTACCTTAGAGGTAAATTTAATTTCTTGTACATAAATATAGACCTTACTACTATATAGGATTGTCAAAATGTATGTTAAGGTCTTAACCACATCTATTTAACACCATGTCAAACAAGGTGATTTCTAAGTGAACATGACCAAAAGTTTGTAGTCACATTTATAATCACAATTGCTTATAATCATGTAATCATAATTATGATCATAATAAAAAAAATGGTAGTAATTAAAGACTGAAAATGACTACATGACTACATGTGGATAGCAATCACAAGTTGTTCTAATCATTAAATCCATGTTTTGGCATAATGAATTATATGATGCATTCTTGAGAATGATACATTTGTTGTTGTCATCCATCTTAGTGCTAAGACTATGAAAAAGGAACCATGCTTAGATGAAAGAACATTTCCAAAGGTGTACAAATGTTGGATTGAAGGTGTCATTAATGCATGATCCAATGTCTCGTATGTTGCAAGGAGTTGAAAGTTGATTATGAGGTCACCATGACATCATGAAATAATGAGAGGATGGTTTTAAGGATCAACCATCTTGGAATCATCAAGATTTGGGGATTTTACACTCCCATTCTAAGTGTCACTAAAAAGCCAATATCCTTCATGCTTTATTGGAATTTGGTTGCTTTGCAAAAGATGATGCAAAAGTATAATGCATAGTTGTCTTTTTAAAGGGTTCTTAAATGATCAAATTGATGATTCGTGGCCAAAATACACAAGTGGGAAATCCTTATGGTTTAGAGATGGTTCAAGGTTATATTGATAACATTGAATACCTTTGCACTAGAAGAAAAGTGTCAATTTGTGATTTCAATTTGCAACTATAAAATAGTTGCAACCGACATTTAAAACTAAATTGCTTTAGTTGCATAAGTGAAGTTGCATCCAACATATAATTGCAAATCATGACTCAACATGATGTCACCAAATGGACCATAGATGATATATACAATTAATGTATACATGTTCATCTTGTGACCATTTGTATAACATTTGTAACTAAAGTTTTTTTTGTAACTATTTTTGCAATTATCAAATATTCACACATTATTTGCCACATGTCTTAAATTAAACTAATTTTAAAACAATGACTTTAAATGTTTAAAAAATCCATGCCATCAAATTCCAATGACTTGTGATGGTGCCACTTAGTGATACCAAAAGCCACTAGGTGGCATTATGAGGAATTTTGGATGAAAATTCATTTTTAAAAAACATTAATCTTGACCATCCATTATGAACATTCATTTAAAATGGTCTTACATAGTGACACATGGTGTAATCAAAATTTGCCATGTGGCATATTCATTATATTTTGGAAAAAGATCAAATGAATATTTATTTGAGTTATTAGGTAGGTAGGTACATAGGCCTATGTAGGCAGGCATGTAAAATTAGGTAGGTAGGACATACCTACTTAGGCCTACTCACATATTTTCATAAGTAATTAAAACTTATGTACCTACTTATTTACCTATGTAGGTGGGTAGGAAGGTAGGTGGGTTAAAAAATAAGCATGTAAATAATGTTATTTCATTTTATGTTTTGCTTTTAGGGTTAAGTTTTTTTGAGCCCGAGTAGTCATTCAAACAACATGCATAGTCCATGTTTCACACATGAAGCATTATGATTTGTTTATTTCCAACATCCTTTTATATGTGTCTACAAATTAAATGCAATTTTTAATTGACATTGTCAATTGGGGATGTGTTTGTCACATGGATCATCGACAACCATCAAGTTGGGTGCATATATGTTGGACAAGACCTTGGTTGACATGAAGATTGAAAGGAATTGCATTCAAATGCACAAAAAACAATGAAGGACAAAATCATTGAAATTCTTTAATGGTGCCAAAGCTTTGGTGGTGTCACTAAATACTTAACAAGCCAAGCATGAGACAAGCTTTTGATGCATTTGGGATTCACAAGGTTGCATTTTTTACCCATTATCTCTCGGTAACCAAGGTGCAACTCACATGTTTCAAATTGTCATAAATGGATTACATAATTTACATCCAATGGAAAGGTACATGATTGTTAGGATGGAAAATTTTCTCATCAACCATGTGAAGCTCCCAACTAGCCCATGCTTTTGTGAATACTAAAGTATGATGAGTAAATGTCATTTGTCAAAATGGTTATTGAAATGCAACATTTAGTTTTAGTTTCCCCTTATCATTGCACATGCTTTAAAGGGGCAACATTTTGCTTAAAAAACAATTTTGGGATGAAAACAACATTGAATTATGATTCTAATTGCAATGCCAAGGATTCATTATAATAGTGTTTGCAACCAAGTCAATTTTAATCATTTAAGAGAATAAAAATTGGGAAGGATGAATGATTGGGATTTTTTTTTCCTTTTACTTTTTTTCACATTCCTTAATGCAAGAAGTTGTTTAAGTTTAGTAAATTGTCTGAGTCTTTTGATTTTTATATTGGTTCTTGTTTGACAATCCTTGAGTAAGATTTTTTCTTAAGATCTTTATGATGGAATGTAGGAGGTTATTGTTATAAATGGTGGAAAGCTAATGACACCTTGCAATGAGTTTGGATAATAAGATTGGAATAGTGTCACAATCATTTAAACTCCAAATCATGAGTTTATATCATGATTTATTTCAAAGTGTTTGTGATTTTATCATATAATTTTAACCCAAATTTGTCATTGCAATTATTCAACACCCCATTTTTTAAGGTACTAAGGTAGTACATGAATTAAAAGTAACATTCCCAACATTGGACCAAACTAGCAATCAAATTTTGACGTTGCAAAGTACTTCAAAATTGAGCTATGGTTCTAACACAAAAATGAGAAGCATTAAATTAATTGGTAAATATATTCATATCTATGTATTGGGGACATATTTGAAATGGGTTCCACATTACAAAAATGAAAATTGTTTTGTTAAAATATTTTTGTTACCAACCCTATATCTTGTTGTTGCCTTCACATCCACTCCATCCATCTACTGGGTGTCCTTGTAAAGAAAAGCTAGCCAATTTTTACACCAAGTAATCACCTTTGATCATAACATCCTCCAAGTAGAAAGCAAATGCTCGTTCATGAACAATGTGTTGCGAGTTGTGACCATTAATATAATAAAAAAACAACAACATAAGCTTGAACAAGGATGAATGATGGATGAATGTAGATAGTTGATGGATGAATAAGACATTGACAAATTTTTTTTTCTTGAGATCATTCCTTTCATTTTAGTCCCTTAAGAAAAGCATTAAGGAACACATGCTTATCATTGAACACCTACCATATCTTCTTGGTTTTTTGTCATTTGTGAAAGATCTTCATGGCCACCATGGGTGCACACCAAGTGTAAGTTCACAATCTATCTATGAAATTTTTTAATCTATGTTTTGTTTTGTTTGTGATGTTGAAAATCTCTCAAACCATGGCGTTTCATGTCGCACTCTTAGTATCTTTAAAAAGCTTTTGATGAGTAGGGGTGCAACGACTTGGTTAGAGCTATGATGTGGAAGCTATTGATTGTTGAACCATTTTTTCCATCAAAAATCAAATGAAATTGAAATTGAAAACTATATTGGAATTTGGGGGCATTTTTGGTATTGTTGGAAAAGCCCTTGGTGAATCTAACTTCATATAGTTAATTTCACAATCTTCACACATAAAGTGTGGATGATATTGCTTTTTGAAATGGATTTTGTTGTTGGAAATTCAGAAAAATTCAAAATATGAAAAAAAAAAACAAAAAAAAGGATTTTCACACTCTATTCACACTTGGGACAATGGCATAAGCCATACTAGTACTTTGAAACCATATATCTTCCTTATTTCTTGTTCATTTATTTTAATAAACATTTTTTTCCCCTTTCATAATCTTTCAATTGGTTTTTTTTTGGCCCCCCTTATTTAACATTAGCAAAATTATTCGAATTTAGAGTAAATGTTTTTTGCCCCAATTTTTTGTCAAAAAATGAAAAGAATTGTTCATAAAAAAAAACTTTTTTTTTTCAATACATGTTTTGTTTTTTGGAGCAAATCCAGCCCATTTTGCCAAAAACAAAAATGGTCCAACAACATATAACAAAGGATTTTTTTTTGGAAAATTAAGATTGACCTCAATTCACTAGATTTTGGAAAAACAAAAAATTGCCTTATTTGTAATTATAGGATCCATTAAATAACCATCATATAGAAGGACTTAAGTTTTTTTTTTCTATTGTCAGATTTGTGATGTAGCAGATTTGGTTAAATCTTGTTGTTAATAGGAAAAAGTAAAAATAAAAATAAAAATGCTACCAATTAGTGTGTCTTTTTGTGGCAATTTTTTTTCAAAAAAATAAAAAAATAATCCATCGAATATTCCCTTTAAAAAATCACCCAAAAAATTCTAAAAAATTGCCATGTTTTTACATATTTTTCAACCAAGTAGCCAGGATATAAGAGGATTTTAATTAATTTCTACTTCCATATAGCTGGTGTATAGCAAACGTGTCTAAATCTCCTTGTGGGCAATCGCCAATATGGCAATATCACAAAATTGGAAAAAGAAAAGAAAAAAAAGAAAAACTGCAAGTTGAAGTTTCAATAGTGAAAATGGGTCAAAATTTAGAAGAGGAAGAAAAGGCAAAAAATAGAAAAAGAAAAAGAAAAAGAAATAAACCCTATTGCCGAGCCCTAGAATCTCGCTTCCTCATAGATGAAAAGCTAATAGATGAAAACAGGATGAAACTCATTTTCATCTACGACTTTCGTTCACGACAAGGGCTGTGTGTTTCGGGCCACAAGAAGAAAGCACTGCTTTCCGTGGGGGCAGCGGCGATCGGTTGCAGCAGCCGCCATTGCTGGCGCTCTCCTTTCACTTGGGTCTTTTCAAGCTTTCGTCGTCTTCTGCTCTACGTATCGTCTTCTCCATCTTCTGCTCTTTCTGTAGAGCTTTCAGTCTCCTTTTGGGGTGAAGAAATGCCGAAGAACAAGGGAAAGGGAGGAAAGAACAGGAAAAGGGGGAAGAACGAGGCGGAAGACGAGAAGCGTGAGCTGGTGTTCAAGGAAGATGGACAGGAGTATGCGCAAGTGCTACGCATGCTAGGGAACGGAAGATGCGAGGCTCTTTGTATCGACGGAACCAAGAGACTATGCCATATCCGTGGGAAGATGCACAAGAAAGTATGGATTGCGTCGGGGGATATTATCTTAGTCGGTTTACGAGACTACCAAGACGATAAAGCGGACGTGATTCTCAAGTACCAACCTGATGAAGCGCGTCTGCTCAAAGCTTACGGCGAGCTGCCTGAGAATGTGCGTCTCAATGAAGGTATTGCCGGTGGCATGGACGAGGAGGAAGATGGCGGCGGCGATGATTACATCGAGTTTGAGGACGAGGACATCGACAGAATCTGACCTAAGGGATTCTTTTGTCGCTCGAGAAGGAAGGAAAAAAAGACAAAAAAAGAAAAAGAAAACCGTAAGTCCAATTTAGCAGTTCATAGGATTGCTTGCAAAAATTGTCATTCCAGAGTCTATTTGTGCCGACAATTGCATTATTTGTTGCGTTTGACAAATTTTCTTCTCGTTTTAGGGTTTAGAGACCACACACAGATGGTCTTCTGGACATGCTAACAAATTTTATCAACATGGCAATGTAAGCATAACAAGAGCTTATATGTCGTTTGTTTGTTTGTTTTTTTGTCTTTTTATTTTTTGGTTTTGTTTTGTTTTGTCTCGTTTTTTATGGTCTTCTGGACATGCTAACAAAACTTACCAGCATGGCAATGTTAGCATAATAACAACTTACAGCTTGTTTCTTTCAAAATAAAATAAAATCGTTTGTGTTTTGGAATGGCTGGTGCTCTATGCTAGTTTCTTAAAAAACAAGTTTGATGGAGTTTGTATTTCTAAGAGAACTAGATTGAGAAAGTTTGTGTTTCTTAGAAAACTATTTTGAGAAAGTTTGTGTTTCTCAGTAGAAAACTATGTACTTTGAGAAAGTTTATGTTATCTTAAGCAAGGACCTTCTTCAGGAGCAGCAAACGAAAAATCTTTGGGTTTGGTTTTGGTTAGGGTTTGGTAATTGTTCTGTTGAGTTTTTGGAGGGCTTTTCTGAAGCTTGGTTATGGAGACTAGAAGGTAAGGGAAATTATTCTGGTTTCTTTTTTTCCTTTCTTTTGTTTTTGGGAGGAATTAGCAGGACCAAATAATTAGTTAACAACCTGTGAAAGACTTAATCTTGATTTATTGACTGCAAGCACTCATTTTCATGTTAACTTCAAAATTGTTGGTTGTAGAGATATCTCTGTGTGATTTCATAGAAGTAAGTGTTCATGGAGATTTCTCTCTGTGATTTCACAGAAGAAGTGTGTTCCTAGAGATTTCTCTCTGTGATTTCATAGAAGAAGTGTTTTTGGAGATTTCTCTCTGTGATTTCATAGAAGAAGTGTATTCTTGGAGATTTCTCTCTGTGATTTCATAGAAGAAGTGTATTCTTGGAGATTTCTCTCTGTGATTTTCATAGAAGAAGTGTTTTTGGAGATTTTTCTCTGTGATTTCATAGAAGTGTTTTTGGAGAATTTTCTCTGTGATTTCATAGAAGGAAGTGTTTTGGGAGGTTTTTCTCTGTGATTTCATCAAAGAAGTGTTCCTCAATTGAAAGTCATCTTGCTGTAGTATCTATCATGTGTAAACCTGCTGCTGTTGAAGGGTGCTTACTGAACCCTCAGTTTGTTCTTTTTCCTTCAGTTTTGATGCTCCTCATTGTCCTTGTTTGTATTGTTGGATTTAAAATCTCTATAACCTTAATTGTTATTAGGTCATTTCCTGTTGACTTAAAGACCTGGTAGAATTTGGTTAGTGTATGTGGAGGGTGTTGCCATACCGTCAGTAGAACTTCTGTCTTAACAGAGGATGGTACCTTAGAACCAGTAGAATTTTTCTAGTGTATGTGGAGGGCACCTCACCCGGTAAAGTCTTTGTTGGCACATTACATGTAAGGTTGGTTATAAATGAAGAAAGCTTTCTAGTGTCCGTGGAGAGTGCCTCCCCCTCTGTAAGATTTCTGTCTCAACACAGGATAGCACCTTACAATGCATAAGGTTCCTTAAAAATGAATCGCCATTTTCCTCCGTTCTATTGAATTGCTTATGACTTTACTTGAATTGAATACATTTTTTCTGGAGCACACTCTTTGCTAATTTCAGTGACCTTCAATAGGTATGAGGAACTCTCTATGCATTAGACCAGATCTAAGAATCTTGGAAAGTTATTTAGTTCTCTACCACCTTCTTATCATCATCAGGCAGAGGTAAGGCTTGTGGGCTTGAACCAGTTCCACCTCATGTCATGAAATTCAGATTCAATTTCAAGGTGCTGCAAAAACTTGAAACTAAAAAACCAGATCACTTTGGAGGCCCTGCAAGTGAAAAGAGGCAGTTACTGCTGCTGCTCCTGCTGTTTGCAGCAATACTGACATGCACTTCAGGCAGTGCTCGAGCAGGAGACTCTACTAAACTGCAACTTAATGGAAGGTATTCTAGCAGAGCAATCGCTGAACGTATTAACATATTCAGGGATGATGTGGGATAGATGGCCAACTTATTTCTAAAAAGGAAAGTTCAGGCAGAAAGACAAATATATTGATGGGTTGAACTTAGATTGACAACTTCTAGATATGCATACAAATTACTTACTGGGTGATGGAGAGTTCCTTGCTGAGCTCCATACAGGAGTCATTGCAAATTCCCCCCAGTTGGTCCAACGCCCAATTTCCCAATATCCCACCATCATGACTGGACTGCATAAGTTGGATTCAAATCTGGAGTTCTTTTATGACTTTGATTTATGCTGTGTATCCTAATCTCTCACCGTTTGTCCCTGATTAAACTCCAAACAATTCCAGGTTGCTAATAAAAGTGTTTATAATTAGAGACTCTTTTCCTGTCTACTTCTGACTCCAATCTATTTGTGCACATTCATGTTGTGGGCATTGAGACAGATTCTCTCTTGCCTCTCTCTCTCTTCTCTGTGTGCTAAAACTTGAGGACTTAGAAAGACAAATTTAGGCATGATCGCTAACTCCACTAAACTGTAACCTATTATGGTCTTTGTTCTTTGTGGGACCTTGGGACTAAAGTTTACATTCACAGATCTGTCACCCCTGTGGGAGATTTTCTATAAACTACATGTTTCTTGCAATTTTAGTCACAAGTTTGAGATCTAAGCATATAGCCTAAGCCTGCTTTCAATTTCAATGTGGACTGTACAATAATATGCTATACAATGTTTTCCCGCCTCTTTTTTCTCCCTGCCATACAAAAATTTAGACCAATTTGAGCATGCAATAAAATTGCTCTTGATTTTTGGTCTCTTTTGGCAATCAATCAAATCATGTGTGGACTTGAAAGCCAATTTTGTGTTTCTTTTGGAATTTTTTCATCACCATGAGATTGAATATTGACAAACTCCCACTCCCCCCCCCCCCCTTTTCAAATACCTGGGAAATAATTCCCTTTTTTCCCCCTTTTTTCTTTCTCTTTTCTGGACCGCTTGGGGTGTGACCTCC
>Ga0116231_10001602_pt1 | contig 46657 bp, 30 predicted proteins | sample S1TSphgellanicum_2_FD_89695 | JGI IMG/M metagenome (GOLD analysis project Ga0116231, IMG submission 89695) | Host-associated microbial communities from peat moss isolated from Minnesota, USA - S1T2_Fd - Sphagnum magellanicum MG | ecosystem: Host-associated > Plants > Peat moss > Unclassified... | reverse complement strand
TGTTACATTACATTTTATTTATCAAATACTTCATTTTAAACATTACAAAAACATAAACTTTGAAAATTCATATCTTATTGAGATTTTGTTCAAATGAAATGATTTGAGTTTAGTTTTTAAAAAAATTCAATAATGTACATAATTACATTTATTTCCTTTTGAAAGTTTAAAATCATTTGAACAAAAAAAAATTTGAATATCATTATTCACTAACATTTCAATGACCATTCTTTTGAAAAAAAAAATTTAATAAATGGATTTTTTTTTGTTAATATAATAATACTACTTATGTTAAGCTACTTTCAATTATTATATGACTATTTTTCATTAATTTAAATTTTTTCACCCTACATTATTTACGGTTATTTATGGGTATTCTCAATTACTTTTGGTTATTTTTTGTTATTTCACCCTAAACTACTTTTGGTTATTTCTAAGTTATTTTTGACTATTTTAACTTATTTCAATTTAGGTTATTTTCAGCTATTGTAATTTTTTTTAGTTATTCTATGTTTTTTTTGCTATTGTAAATTATTTCAATTTAGACTGTTTATAGTTAGTATAAATTACTTTTAGCTATTTTAACTTATTTCACCTTAGGCTATTTTCAACTATTAAAAAAATAAAATCTATTCTATTTTATTTTTGGCTATTGTAAATTATTTCAATTTAGACTATTTGTAGTTATTATAAGTTACTTTTGACTATTAAAAGTTATTTCACCTTAAATTATTTTTATTTATTATAAATTATTTCACCTTAAATTATTTTTGGCAATCCTAAGTAATTATAATATATGGTTATTGATTTTTTTTTATTATTGTCATTGGTGGTTATTAATGGCTATTACTACTTATTTTTTGTGGCTATCAATGTTTTTTTGTGGTAATTTTACTAATAGTTATTAGTGGTTATTCTATTAATGGCCATTAGTAGTTATTATATTGGTGGCTATTTGTGGCTATTATATTAATGGCTATTGGTGACTATTCTATTATTGGTTACTAATGGCTATTTTATTAATGGCTATTGGTGACTATTCTATTATTGGTTACTAGTGGCTATTTTATTAATGGCTATTGGTGGCTATTCTATTATTGGTTATTAGTGGCTATTTTATTAATGGCTACTGGTGACTATTCTATTATTGGTTACTAGTGGCTATTTTATTAATGGCTACTAGTGACTATTCTATTATTGGTTACTAGTGGTTAATAATGAATTATGTTAATTAGTAATGAAACATGATGTCTACATAGTGATAATATGGTGAAATAACTTTCACTAGGTGAAATTAGTAAAATGCAATGAAGTTATTTCACTTTTAAGGTCCCATAGTGATTTAAACTAGTAAATCACACCCCACTTTGGTAGTAGTGTCTTATCACAACATCACCCTTTTCTGTCTTTTTTATTTAGTCCTTTTTTATCATGTAAAGACACATTTATGGATGATTATGATGAAATCTAAAATTTTAATGGTTAAACCGCCTCATCTCACCATGCCCATTGATAGTGAAATGTAATGGTCACATTCCATTATGCCACCATGCATCGCCTAAACCATGCTTAAACCACTCACACTTCCTACCATGCACATTTCATAATGTCCAATGGTTTAATTACATTCCTCTCATAATACATGGATATATCATTATTGTTCTCACCAAAGTATCACTAGATAGACCTATCAACCCTTCCACATTCCACCCATGTTATGCTCCAAAATCCACAAATTACTTTCATTAGTTTATGTAGACTTTGAACTAGAACATAAAACTTGGACCTGCATAAACCCTAAAATTGTCACTTGAAACAATGTAAACTTGCATATGCACATTAACATTATGCACACACAACTCACAATGCAAATGGATCCGTAACAATGATTTCAACATGCTCATGTGAAACACACACCTGTATAATCCTTCAATTGTCATAGACTTTGTGATGACATGTTCACGAATTCCTTATAATTCCACCATGTTCAGTCTCTTGAACTAGGCCCGTCGTTTAAGGACCTCACTATTGTCCTTTGCATCTTCATTAGGATCCCACATTCGACATTGAGTATGTGGATATAATGCAAAATATTCCATGAAAAACCCTAATGCCTCATCATACATATAGCCAGAAGCCATGCAGGTTTTTGGCCAAACCCTATTCTTTACATAACTCTTCAAAAAATTTAGGTATCTTTCCATTAAGGGGTCAATGCATGGTTGGGTGGACCAATTTGCCACAGAACAAAGTCCCTGTTTACTCAAAAAAATGTTCAAATTTTAGAAATTACAACTAGTTTACACTAGTTTACATCGATTTCCACCATATTTTTCCATGTCGTTAATGGCACATTTAATTTTTTTATTTCTTTAAGCATCTAAGCAAAAAAATCATAAAACATTTCTTCCTCCAATATGATATGGACTTATGAAAAAATGCTCTTGATTATATAGCCCACTCAAAAGTCCATAAATATAGTTTAAAAACCCCATTCATTTTATTTTTTCCTACACTTGTTTGATATGATATATTGTTAATTCCAAGTCCCTAACACACACCCCATTAGTCAACATGGACTATAGCATAATCCACATAGAAATGAAAGTTAGAAGTGCAATCCATGAGTTTTGAGTTCAAAAGTCCATGGCTTTTACGATTTTTAAAAAATTGTAAAATGATTTTATGCATTATGTAGATATTCAAGTTAAATATTTAAACAAAGTCCATTTCAATAAATTTAAAAACCTATAAAGCAACATGGGCATCGCAATGGCAACCACAAGGCATAATTAATTAGCATGACACCCAAATTGGTCCACCCAACTATGCATCAACTCACAATAGCACCATCTACCACCCATTGGCCCACATATCTCTAATTCATCTACTAGATGAATTAGGAGATGAATCATCAAATCAAATAATGTAGGTGGAAACCATATTTCTAAAAGGCACAATGATTCAACCACATATGTTCACAAATTGGAAAGGTCATTTAGATTGATCACCTTTGCACATATTTTGCCAAATGCTCTTCCTAATCATATAATTGTTACTCTAGGGCCTGGTTGCAGAAGATTGCGCACTACAAGTGGTAATATTTGTTGTACCATGACATGGTGGTCATGGCTTTTCATGGCAAACAACCTTTTTGAATTGACATGCTTCTTAAATGCAACTGAGTATCATGTTGGAGCATGAATGTCTATCACAAAATCAAGGAATGACTTGTTTTCATTTCAAGAGTGAACACAAATGGGGCTGTTGATTTAAAGAAATTTGTACCTATAGGCCTCCTTCATAATGATAAGTGTTGTTGTACATTTGGCTCTTCCATGTCCTTTCACACCTCCATAATGTCCCTTTCACCAGACAATATTTCAGCAAGTTGTTAAACACATTCTGTTCTATGTGCATTATGTCCAATGTATTTCAAATAGGCAGTTTCTACATGCATGAACCCACTTCATTTAATTGGAGACTATGTCTATTATGGAATTATTCCATTCAACCATCCCAACCTTAAATTGATTCCTTGGTGGAATCATAGTTGATGTAAGTAGTTATCTTCTAGTGCACTAGAAAAAATGTTGTCCATTTTGACCATATTTTTGTGACTACTATGCGATTAATGTCCAAACCAACTAATTTTACGACTAGCAATGTGTTAGTCCTATGTGTCCATGTAGTTGCAACTTGTTATAGTCGTATATACAACTTTAGGAAAGGTTGAACCAAATTCTAGTTGTAGATGCGACTACAACATACGACTAATATAATTTTCATTGAAAATGTACATGAAAATGAATAATGTCAACCAATTTTGATTGTATTCATCAATGGACGATAACGTAGTTGTTTTTGCAACTACAATGAAAGTTTTGCAACTGCAATAGTATATTCTACCACATGAACAAAGAAACATAGACCACACATGGAAAATTTTGCTATTTCAATTGGACTATTATCCTTTCAATGTACCCATCCATGGGTCTTATTTGCAATTATCCATGCGGGTCTTCCATGATATAATAGTTAATAGCTAATAGTTTGCTAAAAAATGTTATTATAACTTAGTTGGTAAATCAAGCTAGGTAAGCTTAATAGGTTATGTTAAACTAAGTAGGCCTATGTACATTGGTAGCCTAGCCTAGCTTGCATACTTAGTTAATTAATTGGCCTAAATTATCTATAAGTAATAGTAGGCTAGTTTATTAGGTGTAACTAATAGGCTAGGCTATGAAGGTCAAACCTAGCTAAGCTAGTTGAGCTAGGTAGGTAGTTAGTAGCTAGGTTAGGTCATTAATTAATTGGTAAACTAGGTAGTAGGTAGTAAGTAGGATAGGTAGTAGGTAGGTTTATTAGTTTATTGTGTGAATATGTGATCATGTTTTCCTATTAACTAATTAATTAATTAGGTTAGGTATTTAATCAATTAATTAGTTAGGTTATGTAATATGTAATAAGTAGGAAAGGTACTAATAAGTAGGTAGGTAAGCTAAACGAAAGGTATTTTATTTTGTGCATATGTCATAATGTTTTTGTATTAATTGATAAAATAATTAGTTAAGTTAGAAAATTAATTTATTAAATTTAAGGTAGGTAATTAGTTTATCAAGTAGGCTAGGTAGTAGATATTAGGTATGTAACCTAGGTAGTATGTAATAAATAGGATAGGTACTAGTAGGTTGTAGGTCAACTAAGCAAAAGGTATTTTATTTTGTGGATATGTTATAATGTTTTTATATTAATTGATTAATTAATTAACTATGTTAAAAAAATAATTTATTAAATGTAGGCTAGGTAGTAGACATTAAGTATGTAGCCTAGGTAGTATGTAATAAGTAGGATAGGTATTAGTAGGGAAAGGTAGGTAGGCTATAAGTTAAGCAAAAAAAATTGTTTTGTGGATATGTTGTAGTGTTTTTGTATTAATTGATTAATTAATTAGCTATGTTAAAAAATTATTTTATTAAATGTAAACTAGGTAATTAATTTATTAGGTAAACTAGGTAGTAGATAGTAAGTATGTAACCTAGGTAGTATGTGATAAATAAGATAGGTAGTAATAAGTAGTAGGTAGGTTAAATCGTAAAATTTTTATTATGTGGATATATGATTTTATAATAATCATAATAAAATAAATAGGTTAGGTAATTAATTTATTAAATGTAGGCTAGGTAATTGATAGTAGGTATGTAGCCTAGGTAATATGTAGTGAGTAGGATAAGTTCTAGGTAGTAAGTAGTTAAGTTAAGTAGTAAAAAATCTTTTATTGTGTGGATATGTCGTAGTGTTTTTATATTAATTGATTAATTAATATGATAGGTTAATTTGTAGGTAGTAGGTAGTAAGCAGGATAGGTAGTAAATAGTTAGTGAAAATAATAAATATTTTATTGTGCGGATATATGATAATGTTTTTGTATGGGACAAAGGATGTCATGATAGTGTTGTAGTGTTTCCCTTTCATTAGAATTGTCCCATATCCTTTGTTTACAACTTCAAAGTTGTAAGGTATATAACTAGGTGAAGGAATGGACTAGAGTTATGGAATGCATTATAAACATAGTGTATGTGCAATTTGGGCTTAACCAATCAAAATGCTTGTCCCCAACAAAATAAATAGGATCCTACCTACCTATTTAGTGTATGCTTGGTTGCCTATTATAGTTTAGCCTAGGATAGATTATAATTAATTAATTATAAAAATTAATTACTATAATTATAGTATTTAATTACGACTATTATAATATTTAATTATTATAATTATAATATATATATTTTTAAACAAATGGAAAATTGCCACATGTTTTATGGCCATTGGCTCTTTAAATTACCATGTGGTTAAATCCTAACCACCCATCAATGGCACATTTGGTAACATGTGATCATTTTAAATGTAGTTGCAAATGCAGTTGCAAATTAGGGTTCCATGTCATATTAAGGATCATCCATGGCAACGGATGAGAAAATCTTGCCTAATTGTAAGGTTTGTGACTACATTTTCAACTTCTGGTCATGTCATGTATTTTAACACTTGTTTTAAGCGACTAGGTTATTTTTAGTTGTATGTGTCCATTATAACTACAAATGAGTCGCAAATTCAGTTGTTGATTTTCAAATTTCTTCTAGTGGTGGAACAATAAAAGTCCTTTAATAATTCACTGGTGGATAAAAAGTGGTCTTGATCTAATGACCCACTACTAGAAGCACAATGGTCTTCTAGCAACTCACTAGTGGAATGCCCATGTTAATGTGTTGTATGTTCCAATAGTATAGTCTAAACAATATGGACAATTGCTTCACTCCAGTTTTCCTTAAGCGAGGTCATATTTTGCAGGCCATCCACCATTCATAATCCATTAAGATCAGACGTTAGCATGGGTAATAATATTTTTAGCATTTATCCTTGGTGGAGGATGTCCATCCTTTTGAACCCCATCAAAGACAATTCAACCAAATCAAGATTCATGATCCATTGGCAACCACCTCCTATGTTGGCATCAATACACATTATTGTGCATTATTTTGGATATTAATACATATTATGACATATGTAGCCCAAGGCATTTGATATGTTTTCCAGTGACATTAGTGGTATACAAATGGTCCACAAGTGATTCCTTAGTGGAATCGCACTAGATTGATGATTCACCATTAATGACATACATAAGAAATTTGATTTGTAGTTCATTTGCACAAACCTACTAGTTACAACTCCCAATGTATTGTCCTAATTAATTATTGAATGTGAATGGTTCACAATATAATCCCATACACATTAAAGGTGCAATTGAAAACTTACAAGTTTCAAATATGTTTTTACCTTCCAATATTTTAATGTAAACAAGATGGACAACCAAGATGGTTTTAGTTCTATTTGGAAGATCTTAAAACTTACACATTAATGTGCCTTTTGGCTAGCACTCCATCATGGCACACAACTTCTTTAAACCCACATGTTTATTTTTCTTTGGACCCATAATTTTTTTTCTTCAGATTCACATAAACCCCAACCAACAAGCACCAAAATAAAATAATAGACCACTTCTTGATGATATTGAACTTTTGTAATGAATTTTAGTAGTTAAAATCTTGACTTAAATGAGTTAAATCTTGCAACAAATATCCAACAAAGTCTCCTCCAAGGAACACATAAAAAAACCATGATATAATTAACAAGTTTGGTAAGATTTTCATAATTCCCTAAAGTTTATTATTGGATTTTATAATAGTTAAAGCAAAGAAGTTGAAGGCTCAACTTATATAAAACATTGTAATTTTTAAAAAATTACATTGTTTAATCGCAAGAATCAACCACCTAAGATGCTCATGCACATGGCAAAAGATTCAAACAAAGAACAAACTTTAAGCATTTAAGAAAACACAACAACAAGAACAAAAAAAAATGGCCATCCATTAATCCATCATGGCAAACAAGCTTTTATGTGTACCTAGGTGTTTAGGGTTCTTGGGAGCCAAATTCACATGTTGTCATGTTTGGTCAAACTTTTGTTAATTCATGTAAACCCCTAATCAACAAGCGCCACCTGCAAACAACATGAAATCACTTCAATGTTAGAATCTTGTGTTGAATCCAACATTGAACCTTTTTAAACCTAGACTTTTCAAATGTGACAAACCAAAATCCAATAAACTTGCCTTTAAAGAATATATAATAGAGACCACAATACTAGGAACATACAACCTAATCATAATACCTAACAAGCTAGTTGTAAACGATTTTTTGATAATTGGCAAAGGAGTCAAAGGTGAGTTCATTTAACTTAAAACATGGTAGAATGTTTTTTAATCTACATCATAATTGTAAGAAGCCACCTAATGCATGTTAATACAACAAGTAGTGGAATTTTTTAAAAAATAACTTGGAATCAAAAAAATTCAAAACAACATGACCTTGAAAACATAAAAGAATATATATTGAAGGACCCAAACCCTAAGTTATAAGATGAAGCACCAAAAACCCTAATGGGCATGGTTTGTATTGGAGGGAAATCTAAAAATTGAGTTTTCTTCCTACACATGTATTTATAATTAAAGTTTAACAACCAAAATAGTTTCAAACCAACAAGTTTTTGTACAACCCCAATGTTATAGTTTCCTTTTGGTCAAATCATGTTTTTTCGTATTGATGTGAAAGAAGGGAAAAAATATGAGGCTAAAAAAATTATTTTTTCTATTGAGTAATATTAGTGAACTATTTTGTAAATACATTTTACTTACTTGATTTGAAAGTATGATTGACATCGCCAATGTATTAGGTTTCATCAATATTATAGATGTGTGGGTTTTAATTCCATACCTTTTTCATGACCATGTTTATTGTTGTGTCCTTGCCCCTCCATGTCCTTCTACACCTCCATCATTTCCCTTTCACCAAACAAGTGTTTTAATAAATTGTCAAACACATTTTTAATCCCAAGAAATTCCTATGCCCAAATCATCTAAAGACCCATTACAAGTGCCAATTCCGAGTTATTCCATTTTAGCATAGTGGTCTTAGAACAATTCACCAGTGGAAACATAGTGGTTTTTTAGGGATTCACTTTAGGTGGATGCATAACAGTCCATTATCTATGACTCATTAGTGGAAGCACAATGGTCCATACATTGTGTTGTTACCTTGTATAATATTCCAATTTAAACAAGATAGACAACCACTTGATAATATGTACCATATGTTAGTAGGTCATGATGAATTATCCACATTAACACATCTTGCATATTGAATTTTGAGCTTGACTATTGAATGTATTTGCATTTCATACGCATGAACCCAAATTTCCCACAATGCTACTTGCCTACATTAATTTAATCATTGGGGTACTCCATTCTAACTTAATGGTTTTCATCACTTGTCATCTTTGTTTAGGAGATGTGTAGCCCAAGGCATTTGATTTGTTCTCCAATGACACTAGTGGTACGCAACTAGTCCACAAGCAATTCCCTAGTGGAATCGCACTAGTGATTGGATTGATGATTCGTTGTTAATGACATACATAAGAAATTTGATTTGTAGTTCATTTGCACAAACTTACTAGTTACAAGTCCCAATGTATTGTCCTAATTATTTATTGAACGTGAATGGTTTACAATTTAATCCCATACATATTAAAGGTGCAATTGAAAACTTACAAGTTTCAAATATGTTTTTACTTTCCAATATTCCAATGCAAACAAGATGGTTCAAAAGGCTAACTTGCTATGATGACAATTAAAAGCTTAAAAAAAAAAATGGAAAATCTTCAAGAAAACACTAAAAAGAATGGAAAAGAGAGCTTCAATGGAACACCAAAGCCCATCATTATGGGGTGTTACCAAAAGGAAGCACAAAGTTGATAAGAAGTTTTGGAGGGAAAATTTGAATTTAAACTTTGTGTAGTACATATATCATTTTAGGTACGTTAGTATATTATTCCATTTATATACATTAAATACACTTAATATACTTTAAGTGTACTTAAAATAATATACTTGAAATTAACACTATACTTACATACATGATATTTTCCAATATTTTTTAATATATAAAAGGTATAAGTATAGGTACCAATATGTAATATGTATATTATACCGATGTTATTTCAAATATATGAATATTTTAGGTATATAAGATATTTAATATATTAAACACTAATACATCCAAAGTTATATATATACGTAGATAGTAGAAAATTCAAAAAACAATTCCCTCCAAAACTTTTGGACCCCAAGTTTGTGCCTCTCTTTTTGACAACAACCCATAGAGTTGGGTTTTGGTGTTCCATTGAAGCTTTCTATTCCATTCTTCTTAGTGTTTTTTTGAAGTTTTCCATTTTTTTTTTGAACCTTTATCATCATAACAAGTTAGCCTTTTGAACTTTGGTCAATACTTTTCAAATGTTTTACTTTCTTTTCAAATCTAGATTTTTTTTGCAAGAGTTGTCAAAGTTTGCTGATCCCTTGAGCTTTGATGTAGTTTTTAGGTTTGATTTGCACCACATACAAATGGATGCAACTTTATTTTCTTGCTACCATAGGGTGCTGATACAATTTCTAGGTTTGATTTGCACCACATGCAAGTGGATGCAACCCACATTCTTGCTGCCATGGGGTGTTGATACAATTTTTGAATTAGATTTACACCACATACAAGTGGATGCGACCCACATCCTTATTACAATTTTCAAGTCTGATTTGCACCACATACAAATGCATGCCACCCAACTTTTTTGTTGCTCGTGGAGTGTTGATGTAGTTTCCAAGTCTAATTTTTAACACATACAAATGGATGCAACCCCACTTTCTTGTTGCCATGGGTGTGATGTAGTTTCTAAGTATGATTTCAACTGCATGCAAATGTATGCAATCCAACTTGCTTATTGCCATCAAGTGTTGAATGCATGGTTAACATAAATATTATAATTGAAAGTCACTCAAGAGGCACGTATGCTTGTGAAAAAATTTCTAAAGCTTTGAAAATGAATGGGATCTACTAATGTTTTTATTGGATGTAGTTGGTTTGACATGTATGTAAAACATGGCAACAAGAAAATATGGCATGAAATGATTACTTTTGTTTGTGATTCAAAAAGTTATATTAAAATGAACAAATACAACGTTGTTTTCATTTTTTTTAGGTCTAATTTTGGTCATATTTTAATTCTAATGTGATTTTCAGGTTTGATTTTTCACAAAATACAAATTATGGAACCCACATTGTTGTTGTTATGGAGGCAAGTGTTGAATGCATGTGTTCTAGCACAAATGCAATTGAAAGTCAAGGAAAATACATTCATGAACAAACCATTGATAATGAATAAGATTCATTATATTTGTTGGAAGTAATTTGGTTCATGTACATGCAAAATGTGGCAATTAGGATATGGGCAAAATGAACATGTTTTCCCAATCCCCAAGTTGAAACCCATCGTAAACCACCCACATTGAAACACATTGGACATCACTATAAGGAATCACTTAACTTTCATGAACTATTGAAGTTCAAGACAATGGACCAATGCATTAGACCAACAATTATAATATTAAGGCCAACAGTTCCACCAAGCTAATCCACTAAATCAATAATTCCAATTTGCTAAAAATTCCACAAAGTTAATCCACTAAATCAATAATTCCAGTATGCCAAAAATTCCACCAAACCAATCCTCTATCTACTAATCTAGCGGGGTTTCACTACAATCAATGTATGTTGGAATGGGACAATTGAATCCCATTCCATTGAAACTAGATTTGGGCAAAAATGTTTAGTGGTGCAGAATAACAAGATTAATTTGTTATATATGTCATGTATATAAGGATTAAGAACAAGAAATGAAACATACAATTTTAAGTGTAATAATCTTTTGAGGTAGTTGCATAACAATTTTTCACATGGGCCAATTGTACATTCAATAGCCATGACTTAATGTATTCAATCAAGGTGTAGTGGTTTTGGTGAGGTCTAATCCATTCATTTCAATTTAGGTGGAAGTGTGTAGTGGAAAGGGGACATCTTTTATAATAGTGTGTTATTTTTGGAATATAAATTCATAGTAGTATACAAGCTTGGAAAAACACATGTGGTAGCTGATGTTTTATCCAAATTACCATATAGTTGAAAACCATTGGGAGTCTCAGATCAAATTGTGGATGCATCACTATTATCTATAAAATCTATATGGATGTAAGAAGTGAAGAACTATTTGGAAACAAGTCAGATGCCAAAAACTCTAAACCTAGCTTAGAAACAAAAGTTGGCCAAAAAGGTAAAACCTTTTACTTTGAAGGAAGGAATAATGTATAGAATGGGATAAGATTAAAAAATGCGCAGATGTTTGACCACCTTAGAATCACAAATCGTTCTAAAGGAGGTACATGAATGAATGGCAGGAGGACATTTTGCTGCAGATATTAATGTAAAGAAAATTTTGGATGCAGAATATTGGTGGCCAACTCTATTCAAGGATACTCATGAATTTTGTAGAAGTTGTGATAACTATCAGAAGATTGGAGGACCGAAAACAAAAAGTCTAACCAAGTTGGTAACAACACTTCTAGAAGAACCTTTTATGAAGTGGGATCTAGGTTCTATAGGTCCAATTAAAGGAAAACTAACAAGAAACATATATATTTTGGTAGCTCTTGATCATGCAACTAAATGGGTAGAGGTAAAGGCATTTAGAAACTAATATTATAGTAGTAATAGTCAGATTTCTTATATGAATACATTCTAACCAGATTTGGATGTCCATTGACCATAGTCATAGATCAAGGAGTACATTTTATTAATGATGTAATCAAATATTTGACAAAATAGTTTGTGTTTAAACATGTTAATTCAACTACCTAACATCCATAGGGAAATGGACAAACAAAATCTACTAATAGAGTCATTGGTAGACTTTTGACCAAATTAGTTGATGAAAAAATAACAGATTAGGATGAGCATTTGTCTACAGTTTTGTTTTCATATAGGATTGTTTATAAGGTGGCAATAGGTTTACACCTTACCAATTAGTTTATGGTTTGCATCTTCTAATGCCAACAAAATATGTTCTACATGTTATTAATGGGGACCACATAGATGTAGAACTAACCAAAGTATTAACTGCTAGAATTACAAAGTTGGAGAAATTACAAGAGAACAAATTGGAAGCTTAGAAAATGTGGGAGCCAACAAGTGGAACAAATTTCTATGGAGTCAACAAAAAAACACAAAGAAGAAGTTTTAATTTGGAAATTATGTTTTATGGTTTCCCAAGGGAGAAAATACATACTTGGGTAAATTCAAGAAAAGATGGTTTGGTCCGTTTAGGGTATAGTATTACTTACCAAATAATATTGTTATTATTGTTTTTGTTAATAATTTTGAACCAAATTTAGTGTTGGTCAATGTTAACAAGTTGAAACTATATAAATATGTGGATCAAACATTAAAGGGGATTCAAAGTTCAAAGAATTAGAATCCTATAAAATTTACAGATCCAAACTAAATGGAAGAACAATTTGATGAGGATTCAGAGGATCAAAGAAAAATAAAGATCATTGGCATTTATAAGACATTAGTATCAAAAGAACCTTCAGAAAATCTAATGAATCAATAGGTCATGAAAGTATTCACATATAGTGATTATACAATTACACAATCATTGGATTTTGGGTCAGATAAGACTGTCAGATCATAATAAAACTTTGTCAATTTGATGATTCGGCATAGGACAGAAGCAATTTATACTATAGATAACACCAGGTCATTGGATTTTGACTTGTCATCAGAAAAACTTGGTGCCACATCCATAGAGTTTTCAAGTCAATAGGCATTTATTGTAGCCCATCTTGTTGTCAATATGGATTTCACAAAAGACTCCAAGTGTCAAAAAATTAGAAAAAAGGACAAATCGTTAAAATGTTAACCTTAAAGCAAAAAGTGAAATGTCATTTTATGAAACAAGGTGAGTACATTTCAGAAGGTGACAAGGACCAGAACACCTCTTTGTTCTCATTTTCTATAAAGCAAATTTCTTTTTTTTTGTTTCCAGAATGAGTGCAAAAGAAAGTTTTGTGGAAAAATTGTAAAGACAATCTAGAAAAAGGTTGCAGAAGTTGAAAGAAGAACAAGAGAGATAGAGAGAGCAGTAAAATTTTGCAAACATTTTGCCTTTACAATCTAGGTCGCTAGAAAGGGGTCCACCATTTCCTTTGCATGTTCACTCTTCTCCTCCTCATAAATCTTTTCAAATTTCCAATTAGAAATTAGAAAAAACGAGAGAGATTGTAAGGAAACTTTGAGGAGAATCATTTTAGGAAGCCCAGAAGAGAGGTAGGTCCTAGTGAGCAAGTCAGTCCGATTTCTATTTTTGATTTTGAAAAAGAGAAGCGAAAAGACGATTTGCAACAACAATAACAACAAGCACCATTACATCAATAGGAGCTTGTCAAGGATCATATTCCAAAGGAAGTTCACACTCCCAACAAAAAGTGTACGAAGAGAGTTAATCAACAACCAATGGATGGAAATCCATGTGGGAAGAACGTGTAGACTTACCAAGATGATGAGGTCAGATATGTTTTTAATCCTACAAAGCATAGTTACAATAGCAATCTCATGAATATTTTTCTTTGGACAAGCTTTGGAGAGGAAGAGAAAGTGTAGGCAAACATAGCTGGATTAGTAGGTTTGTTTGAGGTTGCATGGAAGACATTTTGTCACAACATTTTGGTTGAATTTTTGAACAACTAGAAGTTGGATTCTGAACATAATAGAATCAAGGTTATGTTGGGGGAAGAGTAGAAAATAATTGACAAACATGTCTTGGCAGAGGTTTTTAAATTTTTCCATATAGGAAAGACAGAAGTAGACCAGGCAGAAATGTCAGATGCTAGAGTAGCATTAGCAAATATAGCTGACCTAGTTCTAAATACTTATAACACCAATGAAGGGTGGGTTGTAAAAAAAATGAAGTCAGAATATAGCAATAGGATAGTTGCCATCTTGCCCATTATTTACTAGAAGGATAAGGTACAATATTTTAGTAATAAGTCTGCTATGATGATTTCTAGAGCAAATCATGGAAAGTCTATCAATTGGGCTATAATTATGTTTTCTCAATTGGTCAAAGAGATGGTCAAATGGGAAAAATGTCAAAAAAATATGATTGAGGGAACTACCAAAAGAGAACTAAAAAAAGATTTGTGTCATTTTTCCATAATGCTCAAAGTTATCTTTCAAAAGCGATTTCCACTAGGAGTAGAACCATAGGATAAAAAGAAGCAAGAAAAACCACAAGAGGACATGAGGAGAAAAGAGAGTTTGAGGGAGAAGTTATTAAGAATAAAAAACTTCTAAACCCTACACACATTTCTCTTAAAAAGGATAAATAATTAGAAGAGCAGTTTTGATGTCCTAGTCTGATGATCAGGAGAGACTTTGCAGAAGAAGTAAAGGGGACAAGAGGATACTATAATGAGGGGCAATATTAATTTTCAATAGGTAACAGAATTGTTGAGGAATCAATAGCATTGATCAACATCACAAACAAAAGGATAAATTTGTATATCCTAAATATGATTCAAAACCATAGATTTCTCTTAAGCAGGAGCAAATATCAGATGGGCAAAAACACTAGACAAGGCCCAAGCAAGAGCCAAAATCTCAAGCCTACTAGCTAGTAGAGGAGTAAACACATGATCTAAACATGGATCCACTAGAAGTATAACAATTTGTTCTAGCACAATAGATAATGAAGGTATGCTACCTTCAAAACTAAGTTTTATAATAGGCACAAATGTGTTTGGAAAAATCTAAACTGCACATAAGAGTTTAGGTTTTTTAGGAACAAGTTATAGGAGTAAAACTCCTAAATTTCATACACTAGGGTTTTAACAAGGGATGGAAGCAAAATTGGATGAACACAAAAGAATTGCTAGTATGTTTTAACAGGAAGGAGAGTACAATGTACATAAATATTATTTTTTTTAGACTTTCTAATTTGGAGATCAAGAATAAGTATATCATAGAAGAGAAAGATAAATTTGTTCAGAATCTGCAAGGGGCTTCAGAGGAGTAGAAGCTTATAGAAAAGCTACAAGATAAAAACAATGAGAATAATCAGGTATTAGCAAAACTCCAAGTAGCCAAATAGAAAATTAATAACATGGAGAAGCAAAACAAGGATCTAAAGAACATCAAAATAGATAAGGGATTGTTTGCAAGCAACTTTGAAGGAGATAGATTTCAATTATTACAATTTAAAGGCATAGAAGGATATTCAGAATGTGGAGCATAGCAAACTTTCAAGAAATTACAAGAATGTGGAGTAGACTTTCTTGAAGCAGTAGAAGGAGTTGGAAGAACTCAAAATGGAAGTTGGAAATGTGTATCAAGCCAAGAATGAAATACAAAAACAAGTTGATCAAAGGCATGCACAAATGGACAAAAAATTACAGAATTACATGGCCTTTAATGAAAAATTAAACAAGCTTTTGGAAGAGACTTGGAAAGTTAAACCTTTCAATTATGATAGTGTCTTCACAAAGAATAGTGAGTATAAGAAGCAGAATATTTTGCTTTAGGTAAGATTTAAGGCATTATCAATGGAGGAAAAAGATGTTGATCTCTGGTGGGATGCAGTACAAGATATTGTTTGAAAGGATATTGGAAAGATTTGTAGGAGGTATGAAAGGAATGAAAGGATGTACATGCACAAGATATCTTAGATGGAGAAGGTCATGCCAACATTTGAATATGAACCTTTGGTTATCTTTCTAGAACCTGAAACCTCAAATGAGGAAGAAGAAAGAGGGGATACTAGTGGTGCAAGACCATTAGGTATAAAAACATTAGAGGAGGAGCTAGGGGACTTTAAAGGAGGGAAGGAAAGCCTTTACAAGGAGGCTACTAGTAAGACATATGCATCATAACATATTTTAGAACCAATAGAATCTATGGTGTAGGATGTTTATTTTTAGGAATATGCATTTGTAATTATAAAAATGGGGGAGCAAATATTAACTAAGGAACAAAGGATTTAGGAAGTTCAACAAGATTAGACTCAATTAACATCAGAGCTGCAACAATAAGAACAAACTCAAATTCTATTAGATTTGCAATCACATGAATAGATTCAAATCACATCAAATTTGTAGATAAAGCAATAGCCACAATGGATATCAAAGTTGCAATCATAGGAGTAGACAACAACACATCATCAGATGACTACACAAGTGTTAACAAGGCTTAGAATAGCAATAACAAACTTTGAATATAACAAAAAATCGGCTACAAATAGAACAAATTGTAATACAGAATATAGTGTAGCAATACCAACGTTAGATTTCTAAATCTCAGGATCAGAAATAGTGTCAAATTTACCTTTTTTAACATACTTTTTGACCCAAAATTTCGAGACATAATTCAAAGTACGAGTGGGGTAATGTTAAGGGAATGGTTATTTGTAGTAACAATTAGTTAGTATATTTTTATTTACTTAGTTATTGTTTTAGGAATTATTAGTTAGATCACATAATTTTTGTCACCATTTGAATTTGAATAGAACATAGGATTTATTTATATATTTAATATCTTTAAAGAAAAGGAGGAGATGAGGATTATTGTAGAACATTGAATTTTGAATGGAGTATGAAAGATAACACTTTGAATTTAGGAAAGTTTAATTTTCTTAACCAGAACTTATGTTTTGATGTTTTGTGATCATAATTTCATTGCTATATTTTTATTTTGAAACTAGATTTGAATAGATCTAAACGAGTAGACCTAAATGTTAACATTTGTTTCATGACATTTTATTCCATATTAAGAACAAAATAGAGGATTATAGATTCTATATTTTACCAAATAACAATAATATAACTAACTTCCATAGTATTTTAAAGATGATAGCTCGTGAGTTAGTGTTCGAGTTGTTGTTTGTTCACAAAGGGGTTTGCTTTTGGAAACCTCCAAGAAACTTTCAAATCTCGTTTCGGGTATGATTTGGACTAAAAATAGTTGGGTATGAGATTGTTCATAAGCTCTTGGAAGCCATGCAAAAATTTGTGTGGATTCAAAAACTTTGTGAGGGTCAAGTTGTTATGCAATGTTTTTGACACCTTGAAAAGTTGAACATGACTCGACCATGCAATTCCTTTGCATATTAAATCCACCAAAGAGTTAAACAACACTATAATTATTGTGATTGAGTTATTACTACATTAGGCATGACGATATTGAATCCTCTAATTCTCGTTGAACATAACAATGATTCTATTGTGAATGGAACTATCTTAAGATGCTCACCACCTATATCATCAAATTAACACTTTGATAAAAAAAATACAAGAGATTTTCCAGGAGAAGACATGGGCATCAAATAGCTAGTCAAATGGCTAGTAGAAATCATGTCCTTCATGCATATAATCTATATGTTACCTCATGTGACTAAACTTGTTTATGATTATCAAAGACTAGTACTAAGATCATTTTGGACATTGGCTGAATGTGCCCAAGCTCCATTTTCATGCATCCCAGCTCCAAGTGGTTTTTGCTTCTCAAATACCTATGATTTAGGGATGTCATTATTTTACCCTAATTGAATATAGTCAAGCTATTGCTTAAGTTTTTGGCTTGATAAACCTCTAGGGATTGTCTTTTCAAAACTAAATTCATCAAATATATGAACATCAAAATAATCATTTTAATAAGAGTAAACACCAAGTGCTCCCCCTTCTTTAAGCAATGGTCCATTGCAAATGCTTTTTAATGATCATAGAATCCAGTATTGCATAAGGTCACTTGCCAACTACATCCATTGTCTTCTCCTTGCAGAGTTAAAACCTCTTACATTGTTGAACTATGTTGCCTCCAAAATGTAATTGGAATTTCTTGCAATGTAGTAATGCATTGTATCATTGATTAATATTGCCAAGCAAGCCATAGGCATTTCTCATCAACCCTAGCATTAGCAAAATCATCTTTGTTGTACTTTTTTTTTGGAACATAAAAAAAATCCTTTAGTAAAACCCTGACTTCCTTCAATCAAGGTTTAGGGTTAAGGTTTAGGATTCGAGGTTTTAATTGAAATTTGAAATATAAATACCTAATATCATGTACATTTAATCAATATATTTTCTTACCTCTATGTAAAATTTGTTTTACAATATATCAAAAATGATATACTTAATTAATTAATGTGTGAGTTTATTATTATTTTGCATTCTTATACATATAATATCTTAATCATTATTTTATGTTAAAATTTTAAAGTAACCATTAAATATAATTGAAAGACATCTTCAAACTCATAAATGTTAATAATTGTTTAATGGACCAACGCAAAATTGTTGGTATATGTAAATGAAGGTATTGGAATATTTGTCACATTGATGGTATAAGGTTTTAACAAAGTTTTGAAGTGTAATTGCAATACCTTCATTTTAGTGATAGTTTCATTACCTTTTACCATCAATGTGACCAACTTGACAATACCTTCATTTGTATCATAATTTAAAATATAGTTACAATATGGTGTAGGTATTGTATTCCTTTTAGGTTTTGGTAGGGTTATGCAATACCCCTCTGAGTTTCAAGGTGAATGTAAATATCCCAAGATGATGAAGGTATTACATTTAAATTACATAACTTTATTCAAATGGACATTCTACCATCAATGTGAATAACTTTGTAATACCTTCATTTATTTGAATCAATATGTTTGGTATGATATAGTAAGCATGGAATAATTATTAAAAAAAAATCCTTTTTGTTTCACAATTTACGATATTATCGCAAAATGTGCAAAAAAATCCTTAATGCATTATTCAATGTGATAATTTTAAACATAAGCATTACTCAATGCACAAATGTAATAATATCATACATTGTGAAACAAAAAGGATTTTTTTAATGCATAAACATTACTCAATGCACATCAATGTGCAAAAAATGGTTGTTAAGACCAATTAAACAACCCCAGCTTAAAATGGGGAACATGTGGTTGCTTTAAAAATAAATTGTTACCCTAAATCATGAAGACCAAAACAATACTTTAATCAAAAGTGGGATAAACTATGGGATAAATTAATTTGTGTCACTATCGGAAGAGGATGCGATCCCACTGGCCCTCCTATACTGCACTAATGCAACCTTTACATCATGGGTGTGCCGTTGTGTAAAAACCCCACAATTGGCTAATATTGCATCTAAACATCAACCACAAACACCTCCTCGGTGGTGCCTTGAACCTTAAATAAACAACGCAATGCAATAAGTATTGCATATGAATTTAAAAACTTGACATTCAAATAAAATTTAGTATGGCATTATTGGAAATTTATTGACCATGAATCATTTTTAAATCATCATATTACATAAGGAGGCCAATCTCCTTATGTCGCACTATCTTATTTGATACAGACTTCCAGTCATGCTCCATCCAAGCATTTTTGAATGCTTTTGCATACCCGATTCGAGTCGCTCAAATAATAAGTGCAAGGTCCTCATCCCATTCCGGTTTGGCCTACTTGTTGAAAGGGATGGCCCCCACACCCCATGCAGTCATGCCATGAAGTTGAAGGATGTGGCCAAAGGCTAACTTAACAAATGGCGACTTAAAAACTTGCACATTCATTGTCACATGATCTTGAACCCTTAGGCCTTACTCTCAAATAGATGGGCGTTCGAACTTGCCTGGCTCCATGGTAACATTGTGATGCGCCTGAAAATGCCACACCAAGTTGTACTTGGCTATATAGGATGCATCGCACCCATCAACCCTATAAGCAAATTTGGGCCCATCCCTTGCCCAATGGACACCCTCTATGGCAATCGGGGGAGGGGTAACCACATTTGAAATCATAAACAAAAACAAAAAACTTATGTGAGACTTTATATTCTAGATAAAGGTTATCCCTTAAAAAATGAAGGTATTGCATAGATAGATAGAAGATTATAATACAAGATGAGGGTAATGCATAGAAAGAAGAAAAAACAAAACACCTAACGAGGGTATTGCATATAAAAATAAAAAAAAAACAAAACACAAGATGAGGGTATTGTTAACTCCAATATTGAAATTTGCATAAAATGAAACAAACCCTAAAAATACCAATATCACCTACAAGTCTAAGGGTATTGGATACAAATTTCAACCAAAAAATGATGCCCCACCCACCTTCTCACATGGAGAAGGAAGGTGGGGCAGGTAAAGGTTTAGGGACCACAATTGAAGAAGGTATTGCAATCACAAATCTAACAAAAAAAACCCCACCCATCATCTCCACTTGAAAGGATGGGTGGGGTTATAATTATAATAAATGAAGTTCAATGGCTATGTCATTTCCATCAATATGTGCATGAGGTTCACCATCCTCATTTGCATTCTCTTGCTTCGGCAATGGAGTAGCAAGAACTATATTTTCTTGCTCCTCTACCATCAAAATAATTATCTCCAAATCCATTTCAATTTGATTATAATCTCTCTTAGATATTTCTCCAACATTTTCACCCTTTTCCACTTACTCCTCAACAATCTCATTTGGAACTAATGGAACCACATCTTCAACACCCGCTTGCTATCCCATCACACTAGCCTCCAAATGTCTTTCATTCATCACACCTCCCATGCCATCTATAGCTTCTATTGAAACTTGTTGATGTACTCTAACATTCTTTGTTTTCTTTCAAGTTTGCATCTAACGAGAACACAAACAACACAATATTATTTTAGTTCCTGGTTCATTTTCCACTCTCTCATCTATAATAATAAAAAAAAGAAAAACACTACCATTAGTTACAACAGAAAACAAAAAGAATACAACCACCAATTATGCATCAAATGCAAGTAGAAGACTAACATGAATGTAATCATTTTCTACATGCAACAAACGAAAAATTTGACGATGATGAACGTTGTTATGCTCATCGTTGTCCTTGGAGGTAGTATTTCAAAAATAAAATAGATGATGATGAACGTTGTTGCACTCATCATTGTCGCATGTGTTCGTCATCTTTAGACGACACTTTTTAATTTTTTAAAAAAAAGATGATGAGCGTATGTGCTCATTGTCCTCATCTCCCTAGTGGAGGCAACATTTAAGAATAAAAAAAGATGATGACAATGAATGTGCATTCATCTTCTTTGTTTCCTTGGTGGAAGCAACAATCGACATGAAAAAAAAACGATAACAATGAGTTGCGTTCATTGTCATCGTTTCCTGATGCAACACATCGTAACTTTAAAAAAATGACTCCCTAGAGGCAACAAATGATGCACCCCCAAACTCTTTGAAAGACTCAAATGTGAGTTAAAAGGTGAAAACGACAAAAAAAGAAGTTAGGGTACATTCCTTAGTTTATATAACACTTCGAGGGTAAGAGGGGCGTGCTGGAGTTTCGGGATGGGGATTAAGACGAGTGACGAGTGGGTTAACTATTCACATGGACTTACACAAACCAAACAACAAATTGGTTAGTGCGTAGTTGGAGCACTTTTGGTGCATGGACAAACCATGGGCATACACGAACTCATAAGATTCATCACGGCCTGAACTTGGGGGAAGCCACTACCTTTCCTTTTATAATATTTTCTATGATTAGCCATGGGGTTTGCATTCAAATGTCATTTTGTCCCGAGACCCCCAAGTTGGGAGTTCCAAATTTTTTGAAATTAAAACTTTTGGAATTTTGGAGGTCTGTAACTTTTTGTGTAAACATTTGATTAAGGTGAGGTTTAAAGCAAAGTTATAGCCCTTGTTGAGAGCTTTCCTACGATATGTGGCATGCATGTAATTTAAGACGATTCCTGCTTTTTAGTGGTTAGGAATCAAATTGGCACTTTGATTCCTAACCCTTCTTTTGGCCATAACTTGTGTTATAAGTACTCAAATGGGCCATGTGAGCCCATTTAAACATCTATGTTTCAAGAGCTTTTCAATGACGTAATGATCTTTTTTAATCTAATGAATTTTGACCCTTGAAATCCTTTTTTAAAAATTCGAAATTCCATAGGGACCCTAATTCCCAAAGTGGGAGTCCATTTGGAAGTGTGTGAGTTCATTGCCTCACACTCTCTCACATTCCCAAGAATGCAAATGTGACTCTTGGGTTGCATTCTCAACCCCCACCTTTCCATGCCTTTCCTTTGGTGGCGAGCCCAAGGCTAGGGTTGTGACAATATATGAACATTAAAAAAAATAAATGACGATGATGAGTACAACTTAGTCATCGTCTTCCTCGAGCAACAATTAAGTTCAAAGAAAATGACGATTACCATGGGCTATGCTTGTGGTTGTCATCTCCCTAGAAGTAGCATTTGAGATGGAAAAAAAAATCACATTGTAACCCTTGGTGTAGCAACATAATTAAAAAAAAAGGAGTTTGAAAATGTTTTTTGTTGACCTTCAAGGTCCTCATCTCTACACGTATTCAAGGTCTTTGCCTCTACAAGCTCCTTGCCTTTCCACCCCTCTCCATGCTCCTGAAAGTTCTTTCTACAAGCTCCTGAAGCTGTGGAAACTCAATGAGGCAGAAAGAAAGAAGGAGGGGGAGGGAGGTAGATGGGTTGGAGGGAGGCAGGGCAGTAGGTAGGTTGACGGGGTAGGTAGGAGTTGCCAAAAAATAATATGGGGTCATAGGTGGCCCAAAAAAAAAAAAATCAAAAGTGAGGCCCAGGAGAAAAAACAGGGAGCTGGGATAAAAAAAGTATGAGGAAAAAAAAGGCCCAGAAGAAAATAAAAACTACTGACCATATAAACTGTCCCCTTAGACAGTTTCATCCCATCCATGAAATCCCAGAACGGGATTTTTGGGATGGCGCACTGATGGGTGCTGGGTCACTCAGGCCGTCTCTAAGACTCTGAGGACTGTGTTCTGTGGAAACTGTGTTCTTTTTTTTTCCGGGTGCGTAAAGTAACCGGCGAACCATAAGCCAGGGCCGTTTGCCGCCATCTGCGTGTTTGCTGGCATATGGTTCGGCTGTTGTTGGCATTTCCGGAGGGGGCCCGCCAGCCCATATTCGCCATCAAACGGCTGTTCATTTTTCTGATGTGCCCAGCCTTACTACATATCGCGGCCGCACAGGCTGTAAAGAATATCAGATCGAGCGGTTCCGCATTCTCTAGGCCTGCGCAGTAGGGGGCGCACTTGATTCTCTCATAACACACACTCACAGAGGAGGAGGAGGAGGAGGGTTTGTGCGTTGCGCGTGTTTGTGTAGTTTTCGTATTGGGTTTGGAGGTTGTGACGGAGATTGTTGCGTCGATTCCTCCTCGATAGTTTTGGTTGGAAAAGAATGGCGGACGATGGTGGCGGAGTGCGGAGTTCCGCGGTGTTCGAACCTGCTCGCATTGAAAACAAGCGGAAATTCCAAGATGTTGTTGCGGGGGAGGATCATCATCACAGCAGCTTTAATGCCGCCTTCGATGTTGGGGACGGAGGAGGAGGAGGGGCAGCTGTTACCTCAGGGGTGAGTTACAACAGCGTGCCGCCTCCGCTATCGGAGTTCGAGCTTGCGAAACAGAGAGCCGAGCTTATTGCGGCACGCTTGGTGACCGGTGCGGAGGGCAAAAGGCCAAGGACGGAAGAGGTCTTGGACGATCACATCAAGGGACCGTCTCGGTCTAACGGCTCCGACTTGGACCAGGGTTATGCTGGTAAGGACGATGACAATAGGATAGGGTTTGGAAATTCAGTCTTTGCTCTTGTTTTCTATTGATCGAAGTGTTGTCATTTCTTATATAGCTAGTGCAAGTCTTTGGAAACACTCATTTCTGTGTCGTATGACATTGATGTAATGTTCAAAAAAAAAATCCTTTAGCCTCCCCATTGACCAATGCTCGCAAACATGATGAATTATTGGCCCAAGCTAGACACATATGTGCCTCTCCTTGACCATAAACAGAAATTATGGGTTCACTGACATGCTTCCAAAGATCTTGCTCCTTTAAGTCTTTATATTGTTTCACTGTTTTCTTCCTCCTCATGATAATTGTTAGAGGAGGGTGTGATTGTCTCACGGTATGTTGTTGCTGTCTGCCCCAGATCACAACAATGGGCAAGATCAGCCTTCAGAAGATGACCAACACCAGAGCCAGCATCAAAGCCAGCATCAAAGCCAGCATCAGCAGCAGCAGCAACATCATCATCATCATCAGCAGCAGCAGTATCAACATCCACCTTCTCAAGAGTATCATCAAGCTCCTCAATACTATAATCCCCAAGGGGGATCTACCCTATCAAGGAAAATTGATGTCCCAAACTCAAAGGTAGGGTTTCCCTTTGTCCTCTTCTCTGTGTGGCTCTTAGGACAGAGTAGTGTCCCTTTTGGATTGTATAGTAGCACTCACAACTCAGATGAAACAAGATGGCAACAAAAATGGGGAGTATGGGACATTTCCATGATGATGAGGATTCATCTGTCAACTGCTGCAACTGGATCACTTACTCTCATGGCAGCAATGGGAGTTCCCTTGCCTAGACTGCCAGCACCTCTGGAAGAAATTGTATCTGAGAATGGTCTTTGATTCACTTTTGGCTTTGATGGAAAGCCATCCCAGAATATTTTTTTTTCTTACATGGGCAGTTCCAGAAAGCATTATCAAGTTCCTAGTTGACTGGTTTTTCCTGAGTACATTGAGTTATTTAATGTGGCTGTTCATGCTCTGACAGTTACTTTCAAAGTTGTGCACAAGAATTGGAGTAGTTTCACAGTTGCCATTTGAAAGAACACATTTGTCAGGGCCATGTGTATGTTTGATATCAGGTGTAAGCCCTGGCCATGTGAGATCCAATTTGATATTATGTTCGTTTGCAGGTAGGGCTAGTTATTGGGAAAGGTGGGGAGACCATCAAGTATCTGCAGCATCAATCGGGGGCAAGAATTCAGGTAGCACGGGATGCTGATTCTGACCCTCGTCTGTCAACACGACAAGTGGAGCTCACAGGGACTCCAGAACAGATTAACCGTGCTGAACAACTTGTCAAAGATGTGATTGCAGAGGTCTGTATGGTCAACTTATTCTGACCATCTATTGCTCTTCCTCATAAGATCTATCTGTCCTCAATTGTTCATGGTTCTAGATTTCTCCATGTTGTGTTATTGTTTTTAACCTTTCTCCTTTCTTGGTTCTTTTTGGCCATTTCTCAACATCTGCGGTCCCTGTTCTTCTTGTTGTCCTTGGTAATTCCCTTCTGTTTTATGTTTTATTGAGCTAGGTAGCATTGTGGCTGAGTTTTCCTGCTATTGCTAGGTTTTTGACAGAAACTCAGTATGTTGGTTTATGTACTTTGCTGACTGCTGGGGGCTGATGAAGTCCATGGGATATTATAGTAGCTTGTCGCTACTGTACAAGCTGAGCTGTACTGACTGAGTTAGTAGCCTGCTCCTCAGTTTCTCCCATGAGTTTTAGGGTCAGGATCTTGTTTTTTCATAGTTTATGTGATGTAGTTCTGTTTGAATTCTGTATAACATTATACTGGGTTCTCTCTCAATTCTATTCAGGTCAACTTAAATTGTAAGCATGGAAATGTTCTCAATTCTGCTGAAGGTTTTCCTCCTCCTTTGATTCATGCTGGTTGGCTGTAGGTGTATCATGTATGATTTGTCTTTGTGATCACTTACAGTGTTGTTATCTGTTGTGTGGAGTAATCTTTCCTCTTTCCTTGAGCTCAAGGTCATGGTTTCTCAGGCATCCTGAGTACTTGTAGAGTAAGGATTCCTCTGACTTTTTAGATATATTAGATGGTTTGCCTAATGTCCCTGTAATCTCTATGGATGTTCAAAACAGGCCTCAGCTGGTGGACCAGGTGGTCTTGCTCGTGGATTTGGTCCTCCAGGGGAGCAAGTGCAAGTTAAAGTACCTAATAACAAGGTCTGTATCTTTTTTGGTGCACAACAACTTTGTGCTCTCTGTAGTAGTTGGAGCAATGTGCAAGTTGATGTCCCGAGGAAGTATTGAGCTACAGGTGGGGTATTTTCAGGTTGGTTTAATCATTGGGAGGGGAGGTGAGACCATCAAGAACCTTCAGAGCCGCTGTGGTGTCCGCATACAGGTTGTGTGCCTTGTTTACCTTGCCATGTTTTTGAGGAATCATGTCAGAAGCAAATATTTTTCCTTCAGACAGTTTTGAGCTAAAATTAGTATTGCTCCAGTTCATACTCATGGTTGTGAACCTGGGTCGCTACTAATTATCTGCCAGGTTCAAAATGATGGTGAGACTGAGCCAGGTGCTACTGAAAGGCTGGTGACGCTGATAGGCAACAAGAAGGCTACAGATATGGCTTATGATCTGATCAAAGAAGTAATTGATGAGGTAAATTTGCTTGCAGCCTATGGTCAGTGTGGTGAACCAGACCCTTGTTTGCATGCTCATGTCTGTGTGGGAGTGCTTGGATGCAAGTTGTGTTTTGGGTTTATGCAGATTCACTTGTGGTGTCTTTAACATGCTCCATTCACTGATAAAAAATCACAGCCCTCCTATTTACAGGATGTCTGTAAAGATCCTCATATGAATTTGTCCACAACTAGAGCTCTGTCCTCCAGACAATTCAATCAAGCTTGCTTCAAATCGTGCTTGGCTGAGTTGGTGAAACTTCTGAATTTGCAAACCCTTTCAAAAGTGTACAAAAATCTTCCATTGTGCCAAATGCTGTTGGTAATGACCTTATATTATTTGCAATGAGTTCTAATCTTGACAGCCGTTAGTACGAGGATATAACGCACCATCTGGATCATGGTATGGTTCCGAACGTATTTTGTCTCAGCTCTGCAATTGAATTACTTGGCAGTCAATTCTTATGTATTTCTTGAAGCCTCAACTACTTTGAGGTTTCTTTGCATTATTTTTCATTCTAGTTCCACATGATGCATTCCAGTTCTTGAAAAATTCTGTATGTATCCTTTTCTTGGACTGTTCCTGTGTCTGCTCTGCAGATGAAGTAAGAGTGTCAGTTCATTGTTTGATAATGCTTTCCAGACAGATTCATGATGCTTTTGGAGATTGATCATGAATATGTCTCCTCTGCTAATATCCATTAGGCATGTGTGACTCTTGCATTCCTGGTTTTTTTAGTTGTTAATGTTGTAACTCTTTATGTAATTAAAAACTTGCCATCAACTGGACAGTTGGTGTTTTGTCCCTTGAATATTCCAGTGCTATCTTGGTTATTGTAACATATGCTTATTTGTAGAAATTGGTTTCCAAGAGAACTTTTCACAGCTGGTCATGGATGTTATCATGATGTGTGGTTGATGAAAAGGCTTTGGGTGCAACCAGCTCTCCCCTTTAGAATTCTCAGGCGAGTTTCCAGGGAAAACTCGACCTCACCTATATGTTATGAAGGATATGCCTGACAAACAGCTTTCTTATTATTGAGCATGTGTTGCATAGTGTTGGACATTGTAGTGGGTTTACTGGGCATCTGTTCAATTGTCATTGTGTATTCTTAATGTTGTGATTAATTAGATCACTCTTTGTGAAGAAAAATATTGCATCCAGTAATTGTAGTGTCAGAAGAATTTTGGATTGTCCACTGGAGCCCCCTTGGGCTGTGGGACGGGAAACAGCTAGTAGTCCCTGGAACAGGTGCACCTAAAATGCACTGAGGAAGGACGGGCTCCACTCTTTCGCCGGTAGCCAGAAAGCTCACACACACTGTTTGGAGACGAGGTGAGAGTAATTTGTCCAGCCTGTGTGAACTGACTGACTACACATGCCTTGGTGCACATCTATGGTTATTAGGAACCATCATGACAAACATGTATTTGCATATGTAATAAAATGCTTGGCTTGTATTGTGTCATTGACACTGCTGCCTGTCATTGATGTTTGATTGCTGTGTGATGTGATGTCAAAACTGTTCTGCCGCATATTTGCTCGAAGTTATATTGGGAGTGATGAAGCTCAGTTGCCAAGTCTTCTTGTGCTGAAGAAGGGCTGGCATCTTTGCAGGTTTGGTTTATGCACTTGGCCTTTGTCCTGTTCTCTCTTTTGTTAAGTTGCTGATTTTCATTGGGTATGCTGGCTGGATTGCTCCATAGAATCGTGTTACACGAGGCCCTCCTGGTGGTTACCACCAACAAGGAGGGTATAGGCCCTCGGGCCCCCCACAGCCATGGGTTCCACCAGCAGCTCCACCTCCTTCCTATGGATATCAGCAAGCTCCCCAATATATGGGTCTGCCACCACAGTATGCTGGACCACCACAACCATATGGTGGATACTCTCAACAGCCAACTGTAGGCTATGCATCTGGCTGGGATCAACGCTCTTCTGCTCCACCAGCACAAGCACAGCCACAGGGCTCATACGACTACTATGGACAGCAAGGACAACTGGTAATTCCTGCTTCTTATATGCTGTGATTTGGTAGAAAGTGGCCTTTGTCCAGATTTTTTGGCATTATCTACCATGCTGAGGGCATTTATTGAGCCACAAGGTCCTATGTTTCATTAAGCTTGATACTCAAACAAAAGTTGGGGTGTTTGTGGACAGCAAACTTCACAGGCAGGGACCTCTGCCACAGATACATCAGGGTATGGCTATGGTCAGCAGGGTTATTATAGTGGTTATCAGCAGCAGCCACCTGCTGCAGGCTATAGTGACCCGTCTGCTGCATATACCCAGCCAGGATATGGTCAGCAAGGCTATGCCCAACAGGGATACAATGCTGGATACGGGTATGCTCAGCCTACTCAGGGGGACCAGCCAAGTTTGAGCCAATCAGCATATGCATATAATCAGCCTCAAACAGGGTATACTAAACAACCAAATGAGAGTGCTGGCTCAGCTGCTGCTCCTTATGACTACAACACGGCTGCTGTCCCCACCAGCTCCAGTGCAGCTGCCACAACTCAGCCAGCAGCAGCACCCACAGCACAGAACTGAAAGTATCGCACTTTGTTCTGTGTAGCTTATTTTGTGCTGCCAGATGAGGTGGGTTTTCAATGTTGGAAGTCATTCGTTTGTTCTACATATGTATCTTTGGCCTTGTCAGACAATTTTATAATACGATATGGGAGGAAGGATGAGGAAGGAGATGGATACTAATTATGAAGTCATCTATTTTGTGTACGGGAAAAGAAAAGGTAATAGAGACTGAAGGAATTTGAGTTTGCTAGATACATTTTGGATGTTTTTGTACAGCTTGCAGTGTCAGCTTTCTATTCAGTTGTTGCACAACCAAACAAATAACCAAGTATCAGAAACCCCAATGAGTAGAGATGGAGTCAATGTATATGTAGGTGAATGAGGTATTGGTGAATGAGTTTGCAAACTTCTGGTAGAAATGGCTATGTATATACATGTTGACAGGCTGCTGTAGGTGAGATGTTTCAGTGTAAGCCATGAATCATTTGACACCAAGCCAGGTCTTGGCACTGATCTTCCCTCATGATTCAGAAAGTTTGGGATTTGAGGCCGGGTCACTGACTGGCTTTTACTTCTCACATTGTGGACACTAATTTTTCATACTGCTTGAGAATGCCTGTGACCTCTTTGCCACCTACTCTGTAAACTGTAGCCTTTGTAGTACTTGCAATTGTGCAGAATTTTGACGAGCCAGCTTGGATCAATACTTTATCGATTACCTTCTGGGCACCTTTTCTGAAAACGAATTTGTGGTCATCTTAGCCTTCATCTTGTTTCATTCCTCAATTTTCTGATCTTGCTGGGAACTGGGTTTGTGTTACTCTTTGCTATCCTAATAGTTTTGTCCAGTTGCAAAAGACCTGGATTGTAATTGGGTTTATATTGATATTTTGCAATATGTTGTTGCTGATTAGGTTGATGCAATTCCAGTTGGCTCTACCTCACTTTTGTTGGAAAGTCTGTTAATTTTTCACAAGGGATATGGCAATGAATATGACTGGTTATGTTATGGGTGACATATTGGATGGTCGTTTTGAAGAGTTTGTTCGCATTCATCCAGTTTTTTTATGAAGAAAAAATGACCCTTATTTTCAACATTTTTAATTTCTCATTTTCGAAAATGTTTGGAAATTGCTGTTTTGTCAATTTTGTTTCATTTTCTTATTTTGTAAAGAAAAAGTGTATCTTTCACCTGCAAAAGAAACAAAATTGGCAAAAGTGTACAATCTCCAAACATTTCAAGCATATGCTTAGTGATAGTTAACCTACTTCGATATAGTTGTTTAAATTTCCTTGTATTGAGTCAACATGTTCCAGATATGTCATCAAGAATGGAATCCTACAATTATTATTTTTGAAATGAATAATGTTCAAGCCAATCCACCCATTTTTTTGGTTTACGATTAGCTTCAAAGCAAAACTTCCTACAAGGGTGGAACTCTCATATAATAAGCTTGTTATGTCTATCTTACAAGGACAAATCCCTACCCATGACAGCATAGACAAAACTGCATTTGTATATGTCGCTATTACGTCTTTCAAAGTTTAGAGTGTGATACCTGGCCCAATAGACTTCAGTAATGCTACACACACGAATAAACATCAACATGTCCCTTCACAATCACATGCAAGACTGCAGCATTTGGATGTGCAAATGCAATACCACAATTGCAGCTCCTGGTGAACAAAACATTTTATGGAAGTTGTCAATATTAGTTGAAATTGAAAGAATTCTTCATCCATCATTCATTAGAACAACAAGACCCCTCCATACTCCACAATGGGTATCCTGGTCCATTTTCACAGTTAGTCCATTTAGGATTTGAAGAACTTTCTGACAGGTCTACTATTTTACAGCATGTTGCATGACAGGGTTTCTTTTAAGCTGCTTCATTTGAAGCTTAGATTTTTATTCTTTTTTGGTTTTCTTGCCAAGTGTGAGTATTATTTGACATGCATTTGATATGTGACGGGCATTGGCAGCTGCAAAAATGAACCCTGGATGCAATGCATCCCATGAGCTCATTTCTTTCTAATTTGTAGTTATGCTCCAACTCCCAGTTTTAGATTTGCTGTCAAAAAGTTAAGACACTGAAAACAAGAAATTCCAGATTGTGTGGAATTATCAGATTTTGCTAGTTGATAACATGACCAAGTGGCAATTGTTCTCAAATTTGGTGGCTCTGTGAGGAGGGAAAAGACTTTGCATCCATGTAAATTATGGGATAGAATTTGGCTTGAACTAGGAAATGATTTGCAGGTGAAGCTGCAGACGGAGCTGTACTTCTAATTTGCTTTGCCTAATTCATCTCCCATTCAAGTTACCTAACCACATTACATGCCTCCATCTTCTCATTATTTTCGTTGAAGTTTGAACCAGTGTTGGGTGGTTCTCACTTTTTGTGAAAACCGTTGGTTCCAGTTCTCACAACCATTTTAAAGAACCTCTAAGGTTCTCATTAAATTTTTAAAAAAAGATTTAGATAACCTAAGTTTTTGGAAAAAACATTCCCAACTGTTTTCAGTCCTGCTAGTTCTGATCAAAATTACAAGCCTCAGTTTTCAATGATGGTTCTCACAAGCCGGTTTTCGAAATTTAAAAATTCCAGAATTTTTAAAATTTTAATTTAATGTGAAAATTTAATTAAAATTCAAAAAAAATCAAAGTCAAAATTACTTGCAAACATGAAACAAATGTAATTTTTAAAAATTTTAAAAATAAAATTCATCTCATTCAAATTCACCCTCAAATTCTTGTAACTCTTCTTTTAATTGTTCATCCATCTCAATAAACTCTACTAAATCACACTAGGAGATTTGCAACTAGCTCTTGTATCATTAGGTCAATTTTTGCTAACAAAAATTAATTTCTCCATGTTTTCCGATTGTAAATGACATCTTCTAAGGTTGGTGAATATGCCAACTAAAGTAAAAATCATTTTTGTCTCTATTTGTGATCCAACAATTCCTAATATTTGTTGAGCTAGAAAACCAACGATGGGGAACATGGACTCATGCTTGTATCACCATTGGAGACGACATTTGATCTTTTTAGGATCCACTTGAAATCTCATAAAAGTCAGGAACTCTCTATTGACCAATTTTGTGACTTGTTCACTTATGCTAATAGTCATCTCAAAGATATCCACGTTGTTATTTTCATAAGACTTGTGCAATGTAGATTCAACATCACAATTTGACACATGATGTAAATGATGATAACACTTCAAAAGCATAAGCTGCAAAAAGTTCCAGTCATATTTTTCAACAATAGAAATGCGTTGTTCACGACCAACAAATGAAGATACCAAACAAAGACTTTTAAATTGTGGATCTAACATCAACAAAAAATGTTATGGGTTTTCCTTTCTTCATATTTTCTTAGAAATGAAAGGAAAGAATCAAGCACACCACAAACTTCTTTTTTAATGTTAAAAGCAAACAAAGACAATTCAAAAATACTTGCAGAATCATCATCCATGAACTAGTCTAAGGTTTGTGCAATTCCAACATCTTCTTTTAACTTAGAACTAATTGTGATGGCATTGTTTAGAGCATCACTATATAACCAATCATCTTTGGACTAGTTTAGAACACAAGCAATAACAATTGGAAATAAGCGATCAATAATTGCTTAACAAATTGCCAAGTGATAATAGGGGGAACTTGGCCAAAAACACTAATTGTAGTTTGTGAATTATAACATGATACAATGGCCTTTCAAAATAATAAAGCCTCTTAAAATAAGATTACTTTACTTGCAAACCTACAAAATATTTAACAAAATGTTAGTATTATGTAACAAAAAAACAGATTACATACTTGCAAACCAAATCCTTAAGTATAATTTAAACAAATATAACTTAAAAAATACCTTGTTTTGACAAGGGTGTTTAACTTTCTTGAATGAAATCCAAAATCAATGCAAGTTTTATTCCATTCATGTCTCCTTTTTCTAGATTTTTTTGGCCAAGTTATGCACTTTTGTAAATTAGACTGGGCTGACTTAATAGAAATATGTTTTAAGTTCTTACCAAAAAAATTTATGTTGTCCCATATTGGCACGTTTTAGAAAATGCATGAGCAAAGCAAGTGCCTTGGAAACTCTCTTCCATACTAAGAACTTCACAATTCACCACAAATTTTTAAGTTGTTATCATGGCATTCAAATTTGCACCTTCATCCTTCACATTTGCAATTAATTTCTTCTTTAAATCATATTGATCCAACAATTTAGTTAGGTTTCTTGCCATAGCTTGCCCTATAATTTCACTTGCCTCAAACAATTATATTGTAATATGTTGAGGTTGCTCTTCATTCAAAAAGCTAATCACCAAAGCAAAAACATTACGTGCTCCCTTTCACATTCACAAGTCAAAACTAATTGTTGCAAAATAACATTATTTCAATTTAGGCAATACATACTCTTGTTTCATCTTCTCCACCAAATCAACCAAAACCTCTTGTGAAAACAATACTCAATAGCTCTTGGACATAAATGCATTATAATATGCTTCAAACAAGTGCTCTCAACAAATTGAGTAGCCCAAGATGATTTTTGACAACTAAAAGGGCAAGGTCGTGCAAAAATTACTTTTGTTGCACACCATCTTTCTTAAAAGGATCTTTTGCACCCAAATTTTTTGATATTTCAAAGTTTGACACATTGGGCCTTTTTTTTACATGTTGTTTTTCCAATACATCTTTTGATGGAGTTTATTTTTTCCCTAAATCTTTTTGTGAGCATAACATGATCTACATCCACATGTTTAAAAAAAATATTATACCTTTTTTTTGTAATATGTTATAATTCCTCTCCTTTCTTTTGTTCTTGGATTAAAAAGGACAAAATTAACAAGACAAAATTATACACATCATGATCTAAGGTTTGTTTCCATCAACAATAAAATTATCATTACAATGTAAAATGACCAACACAATGCATTCCTATCATGCCCTTTCCATTTTTCTTTTTGAACTTGTAATTTTTCTAAATTTACTTTCATTTTGTTTTCTTCACTTTGAATGGCATTTGATTATGCACTACAACAAATCACACCTTATTCCACTTCACATTCCACTCATTTTTTAATGGAATGTGCCAATTCCACTATAGTGGAAAACCCAAAGTGGAATGGAGCATTTTGAGTGGAATGTGAAATGGAATAAGTCATGTTGCCCCCAAGTGGAATGTGCCACAAAATTTAAGTGATTTATTAATATTAAGTAATTCAAATAAAAATCATAAGTTAATTAGGTGCAACCACTCCAAAGTGGAGTTTGCCAAATGCCACAAATTTCGTTAATGGATTTAGTGCCACCATTTTTTCCCTAGTGGAATTGGCATTTGTGGAATTTTTTAAGGGACTTGATTTTTGGGCAATTAAAAAATTCAAGTCAATTTTTTGGTGTATGCTTATAATATTGCCCATGCATTTTTCAGGTGCAGTGTATCACCATGCTTTTTACCACTACACCACTAGTCAAAAGTTAAAGGTCCATTCTATGTAACTAAAGTCATGCATATTGTACCCAAACATGTGACATAAACTTTCCAAAAAAATTTAATTCAAAAGTTCACTTACATTGCGAAAAAAAAAAGTGCCAACATGGTCATGTCCACAAATATAAGTCCATTTATACTACACCTAAAAATGGAGGCATGGTCATGATGTCCAAAATTTGTATAAGTCAACTTGATGTAAATTTGTCCATGTCAAACTATACCATACTAACTAATGATGCCCATTGGTATACGCTTAATTGTTATAATTCTCTAACAACCACTTGCATTCGCACAAGATGTAGGTCTTGTTGGCCATTGAGGACACACATGCTTCATCCAAAGTTTGGACATTTGGGTTTCACTCAAGCTCTTCAACCATGAGCTTGACATTGGGCTTGTAGACCTTGGTCACCATGACCATTTGCCTACCTAGCCCACACAATCAGGCAAGAGAGTTTCTTGCAGACCCTTTGGATGCATGGTTGACACTTGCAATGCCTTCTCCAACCACCTTCCCCTTAAACTTGGGGTGGAAGATGTTGCATTTTGTGCCAACCTTTAATGGAACCTACCACCACACACCTAAGAAAAGGCACACATGCAAGGTATGTCACAAACACAACACTCTAACACCACATACATCATCACGGCCTAGCCCTAACTAAGTTGGAAAGTAAATGGTCCAAGTATTCACATCATCAACTCACGGCACATTAATACTACCCAAGGGTTTTCCCATGGGCAATTCTTTGTAAACATTCGAACTTGGCTTGAACACCTCTTTGTTGGTTCCTCAACGGGTTGAAATGCCAACAAGGGGGGTTGATGCCTAACTATTGCCATGATGCATGTATACTTGTTCCAATTAGTTCCTTCCCCTTTTCCACATTAGCCTTGAATGCTAGTGGTTTCTTTTTCCAGTAAGTGGGATGTACCCACTATCAATTTAATTCCCATACAACTAATGAGATGAACCTTCTTGGACCCACCAAAAACTAGCAATATTTGTTTTCTATTTGGATTAAATTATTAATTAATTGCAAAAAATAATAATATTGGTGGGGCCAAAATGTCACTCACCACAAAAGCTTGATGTTGACTTGGTCTTGGTTGCCAACCTAATATTCCTTTGTTGTAGATTGGGTTGAGGTTGACTATCGGGCTCAATAACCCCAACATCAATAGTGGTATAATCCCACCAATTGGGTATCTAGCTCTTGGCTATCACATGGATGTGTAACATATATGGAGAGTACCTCCATGTCTCTAGGTGTCTTTGAGTCAATCTTATTATCAAATTCAACCTTAAATATGGATAGGACTTATTTGTGTTATGATCATGTCCCTTCCCTATGTTAGCACATCTATATGGCTTCCAACCTCCACATCACCTTTGGATGTAGGTGTCAATTTTCCTTTAAAAAAACATACATAACCCATTGGTGTGTTTAAGGCATCCAACATAAGGACCCATTAGTTCATCAACATTGTACCATAACAACTAAACATCCCTACCTTCTTGGTGACAATTGCCCATCAAATGCAACACATTGACTTTGTTGAAAACCCACCTATTTTCTACTTTGGTGAACCTTATAACCCACCTATATTTCACTTTGGATCAACCTACATCCCAATTTTAGCCCACCGAAACCTCATGGAAATGACACAAAGTTTAAACACTTCAACAATGTCAAAATAAATTGAAGCCAATGAAGATCATTTTAACTTGGTCCCAATTAGACCTATCAACATATCAAGTATAAAGTGATCAATCAACAAACACACACACACACCAACTAATGAATGAAGATGGCAACTACTTGTGTACTACCTTGTTTGGTTACTAATAACTATCTTAATAAAGAAATATTGATTACACTTATAACCCCACCTAATTTCCATTGGGGTTTCACTAATATTCCACCTACATCATACCTTGGATGCACTCTAGATGCACTTTCATTCCATCCAAAATCCATATAAAATCCAACATTGACCAAGGGCCTTCAACTTTGGTTCCACTTACACATCATTTATAGTGTGCACCTCACTTTCACTCCACATGCATTACAATTTTAGTCCACCTACATTCCATTTGAAACTCATTAGACTTCCAAACTTGGATCATGACATTTCAAAATTCTCCATGTTAAAAAAACACATGTTGATAATTCTAAGTTAATCCAAATTAAAGGGACATACCAATTGAAAACACACCATGAAATATCAAGAAACACCAAATTCCTCTTAAAATTAAGGTGGAAGATGTTGCATTTTGTGCCAACCTTCAATGAAGCCTACCACCACACACCCAAGAAAAGCCACACATGCAAGTTATGTTATGAATTCAACACTTTAACACTACATACATCATAACATCTAGCCCCAACTAAATTGGCAAATAGATGGTCCAAGTACTCACATCATCAACGTCTTAATTGTGGCACAAATTGGTTGGACGTAAGAACATTAGTATTGGCCAAGGGTTTTCCCTTAGGCAATTCTTCATAAACATATTCCAACTTGGTTTGAACACCCTTTTGTTGGTTCCTTGATAGGTTGAAATGTCAATAGGGGGGCTTGATGCCCAACTATCTGTATGTGTACAACTTGCTCCAACTAGTTCCTTCTCCTTTTCCACATTAGCCTTGTGTGGTAGTGGTTTCTTTCTTGTATGTGGGACATACCCACTATCAATTTAATTTCCATATTACTAATGAAATGACCTAAGGACCCACCAAAAATTAATTGATTTGTTTTATATTTGGATTTAAACTACAAATTAATGGTAGTCTATTTTTTGGTGGTGGGGCCAAAATGTCATTCACCACAAAATCTTAAAGTTGATTTGGTTTTGATTGTCAACTTAATCTTCCTTTGTCATAGATTGGGTTGAGTTTGACTATCAAACACAATAGTATAGCCTTGACATCAATAGTTGTATATCCCACCAACTGGGTATCTAGCTCTTGGCTATCACATGGATGTGTAACATATGTAAATAACACATCCATATCTCCATGTGTCCCCAAGTCATTCCTACTATTAGATTGAACCCTTGATATGGATAGGGATTCCCTTGTGTAATGGTCTTGTCCTTTCCTTATGTTGGTGTCTATGCCCTTCCCATCTTCCACATCAACTTTGGATGTAAGTGGCAATTTTCTTGTAAAAAGAGCATACACAAGCCATTGATGTGCCTAAGGCATCCAACATAAGGACCCACTAATTCATCAACATTATCATAACAACTAAATGTCCTTACCTCTTTGGTGACAATTGCCCATCAAATGCAACAAATTGACTTTGCTGAAAACCCACCTAAGGTAGATGTCTAATCAAGTGTCTCATTATGGTGATGAAAAAATGTTTTTTTTCCTAGTTACCTTTTATTCAAATGCATATGATGATTAAAATATCCTTGGATTTACTAATTGGGACTTGGACCTATACTAACAATTTCATTATGAAGAGAAATATGTGGTTATTTATTGATAAAAAAAATTCATTTGTTAATAGTAATGGACTTTTGAAATTGAAAAATATGGATTGGTCATTTGATTAGACCATCACAAAATGGAAAAATGTACATTGATTTGCATTCCAAATTTGTTATTGGGATTCAATATATGATGTAATACAAGATGATAAATTCATATGAAGAATCTTTTATTTGAAAACCTTAACTGTTTAATAGTTAGGGACTTTTGAATGGTTAAAATTTGACCATATTTTCATAAGTCCATATGAGTTGCAATTTTTGTTTTTTTTTTTCAATTTTTTTGTTCCAAAAGAATTTTTTGGAAAGTTTTAGATGGGGCATTATTCTTAAGAACTTTGTGGGTTTTCCCTTTAAGATTTTCAAATTTTAAAATGACATCAACTACGTTAATTACAAGTTTTCACATAGATTTGGGAAGGTTTGTAAATGATTGAACATGTATTATTCAAAGATTATAATAATAACATTTTAAAAAGTAAAAACCATGTCCATTTGAATCATTTTAAAGAATCTTGTATGGACTTATAGGGAGTGTAATTTTTGTTGACATTGAAACACTCAATTGTGCATTCACCCCCTACTTTCTACTTTGGTGAACCTTACAACCCACCTATATTTTATTTTGGATCAGTTTACATCCCATTTTGGATCCACTCAAGGTTCACATATATACCCATCCAAACCTCATTGAAATGACACAAATTTTAAGCATTTCAACAATTTCAAAATAAATTAAAGCCAATGAAGATAATTTTAGCTTGGTCCCAACTAAACCTATCAACATATCAATTATGAAGTGATCAATCAACAAACACACATACACCAATTAATGCATGAAGATGGCAACTACCTAAGTATTGCCTTGCTTAGTCACTAACAATTCCTATTAAAAAAATCTTGCTTACATTTATAGCCCCACCTAATCTAGGGTTCCATTGACATTCTGCCTTTGTTTCACTTTGGCTCCACCTACATCACACCTTGGATCCATTCTAAATCCACTTTCATTCCATCCAAAATCCATATAGATACCAACATTGACCAAGGGCCTTCAACTTTGGTTCCACTTACACATCATTTATAGTGTACAACCCACATTCACTCCATGTGCATTACAATTTCCAACCACCCTATGTCCACTCTCATTCCATCTTAAGTTCACTATACTTCCAAACTTGGATCATGACATTTCAAAAATCTCCATGCTAAAAAAACACTTGTTGATAATCCTAAGTTAGTCCAAACTAATTAAAAAACATACTAATTGAAAAATAGCCATACAATATCAAAATACACCAAATATTACATCATGATACCAACTAGATGGCTTACCTTCTTAATGACAACTGCCCCACAATGTCGTAACCCTACTTTGAGAGAGTGTGAAGATGAAATTCACATTCTCGAAATGGGGACTTGGGAGTCCTCCGGGACTCTTGAAACTTCAAAGTTCAATTGCAAGGGTCAGAACACCTTGCATTGGGGTGTTCTTTACATCATTGGAAAGCTATCGAAGTAAAAATGTCGAAAATGGGCTCGCATGGGCCATTTGGACCTCTGCAGCACACGTTGTGGCAAAAAGAAGGGCCGGGAGTCAAATTGGCAATTTGACTCTCGACCACTAAAAGTCAGGAATCGACCCGACCCTAGTGTGTGTAGGTGGAGTGTGATACACCGTTGGAAAGATATCAAAGAGAAATACAAGTTTGCTTCAGACCTCATCCCAATCGGAGGTTTGAGCAAAACGTTATGACCTTGCAAAGTCCCGGGAGTCCAAAGGAGGACAATTTCGGGACTCTTGCTTGGGAGTCCCGAGACAAAAGGCCATTCAGATGTAGGTGCCGCAAAGAGATGTAGAGAATACTATATGGGGGAAGGTGGTGGCTTCCCGTGAGCCCGGGTCGTGGTGAGTATTGTGAGTCCAAAGTTGCCCGTGGCTTGTCCTAACACTAAAGGTGTTCCAGAAAGTGAACTGACCAACTTGTTGGTTGGTTTGATGTAGGTTCGAGTAAGTAACTAAAGCTTGTCATTCTTCCTAGTCCCATCTTGGAGCTTCAGCACGCCCCTCTACCCCTTCTAGTGCTAAGAGCTAGGAACGTGCCTCGAGTTCCTCACAATTCCGCTGTTTGAGTAACTTAGACCATCTTGGGTCTAACTAGGAACTTGGGAGTGCGTCACACAAGATGTCAAACATTGGCACCATGACTTACACCATGTGGAATTACATTATTCCAATGGCATTTTACAAGTGTATCCCACCTAGTTTGACTTGGCACTATTTGCATTACACTAGTATAGATCCATTATGAATTCACATACATTCCACCCGTACCCCATCCGAGTTCCCAACATTTTCCATGACATTTTAATTCAACTTTGGTTTGAAATACATTCCACTTTAGTTCCAACAAAATATTAGACTTTGAATCCACTCTAGCTAAGTGGTAGGCCTACATTCTATATATAGGGCTCACTAAACTTCCAAACTCGGTGCATGAAAATTCAAGTACTATCCAAGTTAAACAAAAACCCATGTTGAAATCCTACCCTATTGCCACATGCTAGAAAGGTAAATCAATATTTATAATTGATCAATGGACATGCATGACACCACCAACTATTATAATAAGGTATAACACTTAAATGTGCCATGCCTTAATGACAACTACCCCAAGTGTGACCAAGGTTGGTGGCACTTACAATCCACTTTGGCACCACCTTCATCCCACTATGGTTTCACGTTGTTCCTAAACAAGTTCCATATATACCTCATAAAACATATTTTAATCTAGGCTACAAGAAAATAAGCATTGGAGCCATTCATACCCCACAAGTGTACTTCAATAGGGTTTCACAAATGCATCCCACACTTAAATTCACAACTAACACCACATGCATTGCACTTTGGCTTCACTCCATGGGTTCACCTACGTTCCAGTGAATTGGTTCCAACTTCTCATCATTATAGCCTACCATGACCAATGGAATGTTTGTTTACATTCCACTTTATCACCACCCACCACCAATCCCCTTGACCAAACTTCAAACACACAATTTGACAATGATTGCACTATTGGTTCCACCACTATATCAAGCATGTTATAACCTACTTCCCACTTCATAATGGAATGCAGATCAAAAATACATTCCACTTTTGCACGACCCGCCACCTTGATGCATTTGACTATGCATGGACCATTGACACTTCAAGGTTAATTTGACATAAGCTTCCACAACAATATCATGCCAAACATGTCATCATTCTCACATGCCATTTGCATTCCACTCCAAACTCCATGGGCACACTTGATTTTCATTATGGCCCAACTAATGGACACTCATGTTAATCAAATTTTATTTCCCACTTTAAAACTTGGTCCACTTGTATAATACAACCCCTACAACCTACCAAGCCCACTTTCACATTCCACTTGCCTAACTAAACATTACTTTGTGCATAAATATAGGATACTTGTAAATTGGCACATTCCACTTCAATTTCATTCTTAGTATAAGTAGCCCATCACTAGACACCATTAGGTTCCACCACAATATCACTCCAAGCCCATGACCACTTCCACATCATTAGTTCACACATCCAAATTCCATTATATGGACCATTTGATCCCTTTGTGTTCTACCAAAATTGCCATGTTGAGTTACAAATCATCACCATTATTGAACTACTTAATTATCAAATATGTCAATCAGACTTTAAAAGCACATAATGTCAATTATGCTTACTTGAATCAAGCAAATTATGTATGCAAAGTTCATTCATGTTCACTAGAAGAAATAATTTCAAGCTAGATCTTGAGTTTTTTAATCTTTTAGCATTTCATGGACTTTTTTTACTCGTTTTATTTCCCTCACAATATATGCAGGTAATCAAATAGTTGTATTATATTTGGTAATGTATGTTATAAACAAACAATGTTTGAAGTTTATTAAAACAAAATTGTGAAAAACATGAGTCAAAAAGGAAAAACCATACATTGTTGTTGAAGAATTGTTGGAGAGTCATAATGTTTCTAGATAATAGTTGTAAACCTTTGAAAAAAAATTAACAATCATCCCTTGATAGTTAATTAAGCTTGCTGGAACCAAAAAACCATGCATTTGTAAAATCAATCAAACTTGATATGTTAACAATGTCAATCAAACTTTCAAATCAAGGTAGTAATTGTATTTACTATAATTTGAAATGTAAATAATTAAAAAACATTCAAAATTTGCTAGAACAACATTAGTGAAAAACATAAGTGGAAGGAAAAACCTACATTCTTGTGGTTGATCAACAACCACCACTAGGATGCCTTTGACTAGGTTTCAACCACTTACATTTGAAGGCCATTCCACCACTAGTTCCACCACAATATCACTCCAAACTTATCAAATTCATATAACCTACCTTGCCCACTTGATAATGGAATATGTAGATTGAAAAGATACACTCCACTCTTACAATACCCAACACATTGATGCATTAAACCATGCATGGACCACTAACTCTTTGAGGTCAATCCACCATGTAAGCTTCTACCATGATATTGCTCGAAACCTATGATCACTCCCCCATGTCGCTTGCATTCTACTCCAACCACCATGGGCACAACTAACTTTCATTTTGGCCCCTACCAATGGACACCCATGTTAATCAAATTTAATTCCCCACTTTCCCCTTAAACTTGGTCCACTTGTATAATGCAATCTCTACAACCCACCAAGCCCACTTTCACATTCAACTTGCCTAACCAGACTTTGTTTTGTTCATTGATATAGGATACTTGTAAATTGGCATGTTCCACCTCATTGTCATTCCTAGTCCACATAGCCTGTCATTAGACACCATAAGGTTCTACCACATTATCATTTTGGAAGCTTGCACAACCACTTCCACATCATTAGTTTATAGATCCAAATTCCACTATATGGACTATTTGATCCCTTTACATTCTACCAACATGCCAAGTTGAGTTATAGGTCATCACCACTATTACACTACCTAATTGAATATGACATCAATAAGACTTAAGAATTAGGCAGATTATATATATGCAAAGCTCATTCATGCTCATTAAAAAGAAAAAATTCTCACTAGATTTTTCTTTCTTTTAAAAATTTTGTAGCTTCTCTTGAACTTTCTTTCTTTACTCATTTCACCTCCCTCATAATATATATTAATAACCAAAGATTTTTTTTTTTTGCAACATATATTATAAAATAATAATGTTTGAAACTTATTAAAACAACATTAATGAAAAACATGAGCCCAAAGGGGAAAAACATACATTTTGTTATTGTTGGAAAGTTGTGCACATTCCTTGAATTCATGTTGTATGCAAATGTGGGTGTATTATTTTTACATAATAGTTGCAAACCTTTAAAAAAATCAATATTCATGCATTGATAATTAATTACTTGCTAGAATAAAAAAACCGTACACTCTTAATATCAATCAAACATTCAAATTATGAAAGTAAATTGTATTTACTAAATAGCCTAGCTCACTAATATTGAACATAAACAAACAAAATAAAATTCAACATCATTCTTTTTCTTTTCATTCTATCACAATAACAATGAAAAAAATGAATTTAAAGGGAAAACAACATATATTGTGTTGTTGAAGAGTTATTGGAAAGGACTGTGCACATTCTTGAATTCATGTTGTGTGTAGGTTTAGGTATATTATTTTTACATAATAGTTGAAAACCTTTGAAAAAAGTCAATATTCACCCCCCAATAGCTCTAATTACTTACTAGAACCAAAAAATAACACATTTGTAATATCAATCAAACTTGATACGTTAGCAATGTCAATCAAACTTTCAAATTAGGCAAGTAAATTGTATTTACTAAACACCTCATTAATATTCAATAAAAAAATAAAGTCAACTTCATTTTCTTCTTTTTCTTTTTTACAACAACAATGAAAAAAATTAATTTAAAGGGAAAAAAACTTTTTTTGTTGTTGTTGAGGAGGTGTTGGAAAGTCATGCATATTCTTTGACTTCATGTTGTGTGTAGGCGTGGGTGTAGTGTTTCTAGACAATAGTTACAAACCTTTGAAAATAAATATTATTCACCCCCTCATAGCTCTTGTAACTTACTGGAAATTAAAACCCATACATTTGTAATATCGATTAGACCTACTATATTAGCAATGTCAATCAAACTTTCAAATCAAGCAAATAAATTATATTTATTAAATTGTTCACTGAAACTTAACAAAAAGAAAACCTCATTTTCTTTCTTTTCCTTCTCTTACAACAACAATGGAAAAAATGAATTTAAAAGGAAAAAACATACATTTTTGTTGTTGTTGAGGAGGTGTTGGAAAGTCATGCATATTTTTTGACTTCATGCTGTGTGCAAATGTGGATGTAGTGTTTCTACACAATAGTTGCAAACCTTTGAAAATAAATAATATTCACCCCCTCATAGTTTTGGTAACATGTTGTAACCTAAAATATATACATTTGTAATATCAATCAGACCTACTACATTAACAATGTCCATCAAATTTTCAAATTGTATTTACAAAATCTTTCATTAGTATTTAACAAGAAAAACCTTATTTTCTTTCTCTTACAACAACAATGAAAAAAATAGATCTAGAGGGGAAAAACATATTTTTTTCGTTGTTGAAGGGTTGTTGGAAAGTTGTGAACACCTTGATTCCATGTTGTGTGCATGTGTGGGTGTAATGCTTTTACACAATAGTTGCAAACCTCCAAAAAAATCAATATTCACCCTCTAATAATTCTAACCTAATACTTTAGCACTGTCAATGTGATGCACCCCTAAGCTCCTTAAGAGACTCAAATGCGAGTCCAAACTGAAAACATTGAAAGAGCAAAGAGTTGGGGCATGCTCCTTGGCTCGCAGCACTTTGAGGGGGTAGAGGGGTGTGCTATAGCTCCAAGATGGGACTAGGAAGAATGACAAACATCAATTACTCACACGGACCTGCACAAAACCAACACAAGGTGGTTAATGCATAGTTGGAGCACTTTTGGTCCTAGGACAAGCCACGAGCAACTCGGATTCACAAGACTGACCATGGCCCGAACTTGGGGGAAGCCACCACCTTCCCCCTTATAATATATTTTATGCCTCTCCACGAGGCCCACATCCAAATGGCATTTTGTCTCGGGACTCCCAAGTGGGAGTCTTGTAATTGCCAAAGTTGGGACTCTCGCAACTTTGGGGCCCCATAACTTTGTGTGTAGACCTCCGATTGAGACGAGGTTTAAAACAAAGTTGTAGCCCTTGTTGAGATCTTTCCAATGGTATGTATTAAAGCTTAGGTTATTGAATGAGAAAGTAGAAAGAGATCTAGAACTAGAAAGTCTTTAGACCTAGAACTTGAGAGTCTCTAGTAATATCATAGGAATTTCTCAAGTGCAAAAGAGAAACGAGGAAAGGAAAGAATGTGAAGAGAAAGAAAAGAAAAGTAAAGAAGTGAGAGGAGATTAACATATTAAGGGTTGTGGAAGTCAGATCTTTAAATCTAGATCTAGATCAATTGTGAAAAGATCTTGGAGTGAAACTTTGACAGATTATAGAAGATTATAAGACGCTTCTATTTTCAAATTTTCAAAATAAAAGGATATGTTTTATGAGAGTTATGAACTTTTGAAAACTTTGTGCCAAATCTGGTTTTTTGGTCATATCTCCTTTGTTTGAGCATTTTTGGATTTGCAGCTTTGGGATCTTATAGATCATATAGGAATATATGTGTGAGAGAAATTTCATGTCATTTGGATCTGTATTGAAAGAGATCCAAGCATCTAAAGTTTTAGTTTCAGTTTTGAAGTCAGTTTCTTTTGAAAGTGATATCTCTTTTTGGTCATCATCAATAGAGCTGAAACTTTGAGAAGATATAGAAGACATATATTTAATGTGTCTCCTGAAATCTCAAGGATTTTGGAGTTGTTGAGAGCGAGTTGTAAGCCATTTTGTGTTTAGGTCCCAGTTTGAAGTGACTTCAAGGAAGTAGCAAGATCTCTCATTTTATGAAGTTAAATGAGCTGAAATTTTGAGAGAAGGTAGTAGACATAGTTTTTTATGTTTAACTAGAATTTCAGATCGATCCAAGGTCATATGTGTGTGGAGTAGTTTTGCAAAGTTGCTATGACATAAGTTTATTTTGAGAAGACATCAAAGCAAAGTTTTGAAGTGGAGCAAATATAACTTGGGAGAACTTGAAGGAAGGAGTTTGAAGATTGGGAAGTGCAAATACATTATCAAGACCTTTGTACAAAAGTGTGATC
>Ga0116231_10001601_pt1 | contig 46660 bp, 35 predicted proteins | sample S1TSphgellanicum_2_FD_89695 | JGI IMG/M metagenome (GOLD analysis project Ga0116231, IMG submission 89695) | Host-associated microbial communities from peat moss isolated from Minnesota, USA - S1T2_Fd - Sphagnum magellanicum MG | ecosystem: Host-associated > Plants > Peat moss > Unclassified... | reverse complement strand
CAGTGGACCCAGTTCATTTGCTAGTCGAAATGAAGGTTCTGCAGGGGGCAAAGATAAAGAGAATAGGGAGGAGGAGGAGGAGGAGGAGGGGCAGGGGGACGATGAAGAGAGGGAGGAGGATGAATAGCCTCCCCCTCCACCAGATAACACTAGGAAGAAAGATTCAAGGAAGAAATCCAAGAGGGGAAGGAAGTCTAGATAAACAGCTAGTGTGTTAGATACCCAAGGGTTGCAAACCCTTTTACATTGTAAAATTTGAAATTTTGATATAGATTTTTTTTTTTGTGGCCCAAAGTGACCCAAATAAACCCTGCTTCCAAAATAAGAATACAGTGCCATGCTCTTGCGATACACAATGCATCTCAAAACAATTTGCGAGTCATAATTCTTCGTAACACTGCAAAAGCCAAAAGACCAATAATACCATGTCACAGACATCGCTACACTCTTGGGGGTAAAATCATTCTAAAACACATTTGCGAAATCATAGATTTCACAAACTTTTAGCGGCATTCTGAGAATCCCAAAAAGTTTGCGTGAGATCTTAAAAGCCTATCCGGTTTTCGATATAAGATCTAACGCAAACTTTTTGGGATTCTCAAAATGTCGTTAAGGGTTTGCGATAGATCTTATTTTGGAAACCGATAGACTTTTGAGTCGATTCGCTAAATCGTTGCAACGATGGGTTTGTTGCAAATAGTTTCCGATGTAATGTTAATTGCAAACTATATATAAAAGCAGTTATAATCGTAAAAGTTTTGCAATTGTATCAAGTTTGGGAGTTGTGAAGGACTTGCGATTGTACGTGTGCGAATGTTATGGTATCGCAAAGGCTTAACAGTTTGCGAGGAGTTATGGTTTGCAAATACGGGTTTTCGGAAACTTCTTTCTTTGTTGTTTGTGATGATATGTGGATCGCAAAATAGCCCCCTGTTGTTGTAGTGAAGTAAGGAAGAAATATTGCACCTAGGATTTAGGAGCCAATAATAGGGTTCAAGGTTCTTGAACAATTTAATTAACTTGAACAAAAACAACAAGCTAAACAAATAAAGAATCAGAAAATATTGCAAATAGGGCCCAACAATTGGGAATTAAGGTTTAGGGTTCTTGAGTGATTTAGGAGCTAATTGTTTTGAACAAGATCGAATAATAAGTAAAAATTCATTGAATCTTGAGTGTGCAATGTACATCGTAACACCATATGTAGAGGGCAACATTTAATCAAAAGAAAAGATTAAAACACATACATGAACCTTGGTGGTTGGAACTTAGAACTTCATATAATGATGCAACTTCAAGTTTCAATGTTCATAACTAGACTTTAAAGCACCATCTTCCCTAGTGCCCATTGTCCACCAATAGCCATTTCATCATTTCTCAAATCTCCATTAAAGTTCCAATAGCCATTTCACCACCTCCATTGCAATTTGCTACAAATTTGATTTTCGATAGTAAGTTGCAAGCTACAACAAATCATCAAGCAGGTTGCAACTTTAACCCTCATCATTAAAAGCAATAATGAATTACAAATTAGCAAACTTTTCTTTGGGTGGTACCACTAGAAACCATCTTACCAAAATCATAGGAAAATTAGACCTAATTATATATAAAAAATCCATCTACTTATACATTAGTTTATTTGATTGGATTAGGTGGGCTATGTGTTCCCCACCTATGCACACATTCATGAAAAATAATGAACACCTAAAAACATATAATATGCATTAACATTTTGATTTTTGAACCATTTTTGACCCATTTCTAACCCAATTCTTGACTTTTTAAAAAGTGTCCTTACACTTACATAGTAGATATTTTTTCTTGTTTATTTGGTACATGCACAAGGGAATGATCCAAACTAGTCATTAAAACAACAAAAGGAGAAAATAGTTATCATTTGTGTTCTTGACATCAATGGCCCTTTGGGGCTTCACAATCTTGATTTCAAAAATTCATAATTAATTCAAAATTGATTCAATAATTATCCATAAAAAACATCAAGTAGGTTGGCATTTGACGTATTTTAAAAACTAACATCCAAGAAAAATTCCTAAAAAATAGATTCTTTTTGTGTTATTGATAAAAAAAAATATTTTGTGTGACATTCCTAAAACTTTTTCCTTATGCATTCATTTTCCACATCAAAACACATTTTTTTGTAAATTTAATCCAAATTTTGAATTTTACATGACTTGGGTAGCCTTTTGATAAATAATTTGGATTGAAAAGCTTTTTTTATGTGAGTCCTATGTTGTTATGAAGTTGGATGGGTCATAGAAATTTGAGGTGTGATGTTCCTAGTGGTACCACTCAAGGATAAGTTTGCTGAAATGCAAGTATTAGGTCCCAACAACTTACAAGTTGTAATTGCATCTCGATTCTCAGTCAGATTTTCAAGGTAAAAACCTAATCTCTAAATGGAAACATTAATGAATTGAAAAAACAAGCTTTCAAAGCTTGCACCTTGTCACTTGTTCCTAACTCCTAACTCTTCTAAGTGCTTAACAAATTAGCCTCTAAGGATTAAGTAACAAGTTTAGCTCAAGGTTGTTCAAGATTCATGAATCACAACTTATACAAGTCATAGAACTTCAAAAGGCAAATGGGGTTTTTGTGGCATTCTCTTGCAAGCAAAAGATGAAATGGGTGAAAAAAAAACCAAATGGGGAGAGAAAGTTCACAAATGACCTAGATTCAACCGTGACAAAATGACAATCAATTGATGATGGACATGGGCAAAATGATGACATGCAACAACATTACGACACAAGTTGATGATATACAACAATTTTCTCATTCACGTATGTAATTAAGCAAGGCATGCATTGCCCTAATAAGTTTTTGGCGAAAAAATTCAAAATTATATTAAAAATCCAAGCTTACAAGTGGACAACCTATAATTTTTAAAGAAATCTGACGATTTCACCAGAAAAAAGACAATGGTATGGAGTTCAAGAACTAATTAAAATTAATATTTAACTATATAGTTCAGCCTACTTGTCAAGTAAATTAAAAAAATCAGCTTTCCTACATAGGAACGTGACCCTGTGTTCAAAAGTGTTTTCTCCTGTTTCTGATTTTGATTCTAGATATAGTAAAAGACTAGTTCCTCAGTTCGATTCTTGTGCTGGTTTCAATAAAAGGATGCCTATTCAGATCTAAATTTCAAGAACTTAAACCCTTAGATTTAACATTGCAAACTGGATATCCTCACAACATTGGTGGACACATCTACACCCCATTTTCTTTTTCAATTTTTTTGATGTTGCATCAATTGCAATCATCCCAACACAAATATAACATTAAATGGTAACAGGTTTCTTGAAGATGCCCAAAAATTAAAAACTGCTTTTATTATGTCCTGGCCAATTAGAATTTGAGTCAGAATGTGGTGAAATTTATTTTGATTGTTTCAAAATTTGGCAAATTTTCTCCCTAAAAAGGGAAATGTGTCACCAATTTTTTTTAAATTCACATTTGCACAATATTTCATCCAAGAAAAGGATAGTTTGCATCAATGTTGGGAGGGTAAGTGTACTTACACATATACCCACCATGTAGAACTGGGTAAAATTACATTGTCAAAATTTTGGCATTTACACACTTACCTTGCCCATTGTGTGCTTTTTCTTTTTGCAGTTACACTTCCACAGCCCCATGAAAATTTGTCTTTGGCAAGGTAAGTGTAAATGGACTAGGTTTTGGAAAAGAAAAAAGAATTCCCCTCCCCCTCTCTTCTCACCTCAATCAAGCAAAGGGGGCACTTATTTTAGGAACACCTTAGCTGAAATAAAAAACTGACAAAATTTTCAATTTTTTTCCAAGTAAAACATAATAGATATCACAAGGAAAACAGAATAAAAAGAAGTAGGCTGTTACGAGCTAGTTCTTTGATTCTTTGTGTTTTCCAAAGTCATCAAGAGGTTGAAGGTCGTCACAGATTTATACAAATTTGCACAAATATACACAGTGGGGTAACTGTGAATCATTTACACTTAACAGGATTTTACACTCACATGGATCATAAATAAGTTTGTTACTTACACTTACATGGTATGTCTAAAACCATATACACGCCCAATATTTGTCTCCACATATATGGTCTGCACATCCCTTTTGAAGACAGAGCCTGCCAATGCCTCGAAGAAGTGCCTTGGGTCAACCAGCACCGACATTGATACCATGGTAAAAATCACTGTTGTGCAGGTAAGGTGCGGGTAGTGAGTTTTTGAACATACCAAGTTGGTACTGATATTGGATCTTTTCCCAAAAAAAAATATGATACCAACCTGGTATTGGTGGTGGATTGTTTTTAAGTAAGAAAACATAGCAGGCTGGTCATGGTATTAGGGTCCAAGGCTGATTTTTGCCTCATATGAGGCAAGTATGTACCTGGTATTGAGACCGATACAAACTTAATATGAAGTTGGTATTACCTCAGGTCCCTACTAGGCATGTATTGGTACGAGGCTGATCTTGCCTTAAGTCATAGATAGCAGTCTGGTTGGTTCTTTGATACCAGTACCAGTGTATATTCCAGGATTCTAGACTGGTACCTGCCCAACACTGATAAAAACCTTGAACTCTAAATTGTATCTGCATCTAATCTATGCATTATAAATAAGCCATCATCCTTGGTCTAAATCAGGGTCTGCAAGTCCAATTTTAACAGTGCCAGGGTTAAATATAACCACTAAGAGACCTCACCCAAGAAGGTGATGAAGGTACCCATGTAGGTGTTGGTTCACTCTGGGTCCCCCAAGCAACCGCCCACTGTATGCTTCCTGCCTGCAGCAAAAGATGTGCAGAGGGACTCACTAGCTCACTGCACCTTTCTCATGCAGTGTGCCAAAAAAGTCTAGCTTGCAGCCAAAAGACAGAGAGATGTGCCTGCAAAGAACCAACCCACTGTTTGCTGGAGTAAAGTGAGTAGCCTGGCCTAGATCTGCAAAAAAACTATTAACAAATCCTCTTGGTACTGATCCCGAAGGGATACGTCAGCTATTCTGTATTCCACAGATGACATCAGTAGATCATAGAATTTGCATGTGTTCATTCCTTAGTTGGTCATAAGATGATTGAAGGAACCAGATCTCCAGATTGGGGAGATGATGCCAAAGCTCAGATTGGATGGCAACACTTGAGACGAAGCTCTTTCTCAGGTCACCAAAGTATGAGAATGTAAGAGAGGGCTGGGGAGGGGGAGGGGGGCAACACAGATTTCATTTTAAAATTTAAAACTGGAATCAATGGTTCTTTATAGATTCAAATAAGTGCATGATGTCGGATGAGACTCTCCCAAGTCTCTTATTGTGGATGCATAAAGATTATGTTATTTGCCTACAAATATCCCATTAACCTATGTTCACACTAATCCTGACATCCTTGAGGTTCGTTGGCATATATGTTGATATAGGGCTCGAAGTGAAGTGCCCCTGAGCCAGTGAGCACTCATGTCAGAAATCATGATATTTGCTGCATAAGCTATAATCATTGTATGCTTGTAGAACTTAACACCAAAGAGCAAAACCTTAGGCAGATATTCTGGTCCAATCTACCATGAATGGGATCACAAAACCACCCATTGGTTTCAAAGTTTACACATCCAGAGTTCTTTAGTAATCCAGCAAGGGATTATGGTGACTCATGAGATACACATGCAGAATCTGGCAACTACTGTAGAAAGCTCAGAAAAGGACTTCTAGCATGACACTCATGCTTGCATTGCAACATGGCACTGACAATAATCAAGTTAGGCACTGAAAAAGAAAACTTTGAGCCAAATATGATTCTTCAAACAAGAATGACTATTTGCAATTTTTGGAATGTGAATGTGAGAAACTTTGAGAATGGGCAATCACCTCAAATAGAAGTCACATTGATCCAATTATGCTAGAAGTCCTTATTCAAAGTTTGTATTTTTTGAATTTGAATTTAATTTGAAATTAGATGTCATCAGAATTTTTATAATAATTCCAAAAATGTCCCTCTTTTAGCACATTTTCACACCTTCATTACAATGAAATGTGTCTTGCAATTTGGGCATAGCATTTTGGACTGTTTTATCTTAAAATGCATTGCTAGGATTCAACCATTTGGATGGGAACAAGATGATGGAATCCTCCACATTGACAATTTGGATTTGGTGCCATCATGGCTGACTTCCAACATTTCTTCAATGTCAAATGCTTCCCCTCGTATTGCCTTTGTGCCTCATTTGCACTTTTACCTCTTTCAAAGCTCACTACCATCATCTATTGGGTCCATGAATTTGAGATCACTGTATGTATGGATTACACATTTTGTGTGGGAGTAATGTTAGTAGGATGAATTTTTCATTCCAATGTGCATTAGAGCTACAATGACATCTAATAAGGCTTCTTGCATCTTTGAACGTTAGGAGCATTGTGGTTTTCCTAAAACTACAATCAAAGTTTTTTTTCAATTTAAATCCTAAATTAGAGCTTAGAACTATTGAACCAAGGAAGAAGCCAAAAAAAATCTAAGCGGGAGGTCAATAAGTTTTATCAAGATTGGTGGCCTATAATGTTCTATTCATCAAAACCAATTTGTAAAGAGATGTAAAAATGAAAAAAATGGTTAGATGCAAGATGTGCTATGATATCAAGGGGAGGGATAATTTATTTTTAGTGCCAAGATTGGACTCCTTTATCAAACTTTCAAGAATGAGGAAAGGCATTGTGACTAGACCCAAAGTTGCTATTAGGCAATATTTTATTTGTTGAGCTAATATTACACATGTGAGATTGTTAAGGGTAGGTTAAGGGGAATTTTGGTAGGATATATAGTAAAAGTATTTAGTACATTATTGGTTTTTATTTTTAAATTGAAGTTTTGGAAGGATATTTTTAATACTTGTTTTAAAAACAGTTTCTTGATTAGTACATTTGTATTCTCTCATGTAGTCTTGGCATTTTGTAATTTTATGATTTTAGAGTACCAAATTAGCATGGTATTGTGTTTTTGGATTGATTTTTTTTGGGTAAAATCATACTTGTTACCATGCATGGTTATGAGGAATAGTACCTATTAGCATAGTGGGTTAGTATAGGTTCAGTTTGCAACCAAAAACATAATACCAAAAGAACTCAATTGCATGAAATTTACAAATTTGAATGAATGATTTAAAAACACATTTTACCAAAGACATAAAACTAGTATGGATCCATAAAACATGACATAATTGTTGTAGTTTAAACATGACATAATTGTTGTTCAAACTACAAATGATGGAAGGTAGAAACGAAGAAGTACATGCAATTTGTTGCAATCTAGCACTTCTTGGGGCTACCCAAAGAAAGAATTCATAGATTTCAAAAATTATTTTCAATTTCTCAAGATTAAGAATTGCCTCTGCAAGCATTGATCACATTCCATAGGTTGGACCATGGTAGAGGCAATGTACAACAATATTGTTTTGTGAGCCATAAAAGTTGGTGTGCAAAAAGTTTAGTACATTTTGATGACTTATGACAAAGTCACCACCGGCATTGACAACTAACATTGCTTATGTATCCGTGTGTACCTATGTGATTGAAGATTGGAAGAGGGCCCACTTTACAACTGCTTGATTAGGTAGTAGATAGAACAACTATTGACTATTTGACATCCGTGGTTGTGCATTATCTTATTAAATATGGAAGTTCAAATGAAACTAATATTTGGTCAACAAGCCCATTTGTTTTGAAAGAGATTCAATTTGAGTTTTTAAGGGTGTCCTACCTTTGACCCACTATGTTGATGGAATTCTTTAGAGCTTTTTCATTAGAAGGTTATTGGTGCAAACACTTAGAATCTATATTGAAGGATTGAGAAAGTTGTTGGAAAAATGTCATATGAAATTTGACAAGTGAGTTAATTTGTTTTTTTGTGATCCAAGTCTTTGGACACTTGTGCATATATATTCTACATGAATTTTCTTGAATTTAAATATACACATTGGCTAACATTCAAAAAAATAATTTGAGACTATTATGGTGACATCATGATAAAAAAGACATAAAAAGTAGTCTTTGAAAAAAGGACTAATTTTTACACAAGTAAAAGAAAGTAATCTCAAAATCAGTTTAAGTAGCATTATGAAACCATGAATGCCTCCATTGAGTTTATGATGAGTTAAATACACAATTTGAAAATCTTTAGAACAATAAAATTAAATAAAAAATTTATTTGAATTTGGGTAGTCAAAAATTGTGTTCAAACATTATTTTACATTAGAAGTTTGATGTATTATGCTTAAAGTTGAAGATGGATAAAAGCACATTTTAAGACTTCATTAACTTGAGGATGGAAAGAAATCCAATATTTCATCTATTTGAAACCATTGTAAATTGTTTTTTCTTAAATTTTGAACATTTAAAAAAAAAAATTGGCATTTTGAAAAAACCTCTGCTTGAATGCAATCATATATTAATTTTTCATGTGACTATTACATGAAATCATGTCATTTTTACATGCAACTATAGAAAAATTAATAAATATTTTATATTTTTTTCTTTGCTTAGAATAATTACAGATTACCTTGTATTGTATCCAAGAGAACAAAAAATAGTAAAATACCACAGCAATTTTTTTTAAAAAATAGGCAACATTAGTAATGCATTTGCTTGGACCAAAAGTTTCATGTGTTTGACATAATGCCATTGTGAAAGTAGACACAAAATTGCAATGTCATGTTTGTTTTATCAACTCTAATACCAATAGCAAGCATTGAGAAGGGCAATGGTGGGCACTAAGAAAGACAATGGCACATGTCAAGAACGACGATGGGGAGGAGCATTGGGAGATATGTTGGGGGCATCGAAGACATTGAACACACCTTCAATGACAACCCTCCAATGATATGTAGAAAGTTGAAGCTGCCCCTCTCTTGGTCTCTCTCTTTGCAGCCTTGTGTCAATGACCCATCCCTCATAAATCTTAGAATGCAATCTAGATATGTCTTCCATGCACGGCTTCTCGTCCCAGAAGTTTCTTAGATTGTACTGGTCCAATGGAGGCACCTTGCGCCTATACAGAGAAACCTCATGTGTAATTCATTTTAATTAGGTCACAAGTGCACTCACACCTTACACCTTTACAAAGAAACCTCATGTATGATTCATATTAATTAGTTCATGGGTGCACTCAAACTTTTTTTCCTTTTTTTTTGGAAGGGGCCATATACTAATTGATTGGCCCATCACCGAGTTTTTTGGAACATTGGGCACTCCCCAATAGATGCACCTCTTTGGACCCCAAGTCGCAAAAATAGAAACAAATGTGCTGCCCTATGGCTCACCTTTTCAGTTTATATCCATGAGAGTTGAACTTCGGGCAAACCATATGGGATAAAATTGAGGTGCCATTGGCGAGATAGGGCATTGGGCTTTTTTTTTAATTCCCATGATCCGCTTTGCAATATACCAATGCCAGGTATCATTAGAAAATTTTCACAATATTCTGTTTATTCTTAAAATTTCCTTTTTAAGTTGAAAACGTTAAATGGCCTACTAATAATATGTCTGACACCAAAAACATTTCTTGAAGAATGAAATCCAAACCAAAATACATAATGGGAAAGAAAGAAGCCTTGAGTGAAGGAGCACTTTCTACACTAGTAACATCGGGCAAAACCCCAAAAAATCTAGAGAGAGTTTCTCGTAGACATTAGAGTTTTCCTTAATATCATCCTGTCTTCACCCTGTCTTTGGGCTTCTTTTCACCCCCTATCCCCTCTCTGAGTGAGGTCTGCAAAGTAAGGAAGTTTTATCAAATCTGGGTACGAAATGCTGAAACACTCAGCATTTAATGCACAAGGTTCGACGAGCACTGAAAATATATGTAGCAGCAGTGGAGGCGCTCAGGTAAAATGTGCCGTGCGTTCCTGACTTTACGGAAAACTCTATTATAAATAGAAAAGTACCGCCTTCTGTACTCAACAACATGAGGGTCCTCCAATCCAAATTCAACATTTCCCAGCATAAATATATAGCTTCTATGAGGCATCACTCAAGAAGGTAAAAGTAGAAGGGTAGCGAAGAAAATTATACCTATTATTATTCACACTGCACACATACATGCCACAGGTAGGACCACTTTAAGCTTTCTGAACACCCAAAAGTAAGTACCAGTTAGCTTTAGTTGGATGCTTATCAATTCTCAACCTATTGCTCTTCAATTATGTAATTTATGTGGGATTTGGGTTCAATATGGTCAGAAGGGTCTCAAACCCTAGAGCTTTTGGGGATTTGAGATCCTATAAGAAGAAACTTACAAGCTTGGTTGTTGGTTCTCTGACAAACCTGGCAAGGACCCCATGAAAACACCCATTAGGTACTATGGAATGGTCAAGCCCCCTTGCCTACTACTATGGTTGGTAAGGTGGTGTCTCGGGCCAGCCAAGTGCTTTCGGGCGAGCTCCACAAGACACCACCCAAGATAACGGGTAAGGGTGTCAGATTAAAGTTTGGGGGTGAAAGATTCAACGATTTCAAAAGAATTTTTCGGTCACTATTTATGTGTATGGTAAAGCCCTAGGGTGAAGGCATTCTCAGAATAAGGGCCCCAAAAGCCGAGGTGGCCCTTTATTCGGAGAATGCCCTACCCAAGGGCTTTTACGATGGCAGTGCTTTATGAGTATAGGATTGTTTAGTCACCGTAAGATTACGTAATATAATGTGGTCAAGAAAATGACATAATCTGATTGTTTAGTCATTGTAAGATTATGTAATATAATGTGGTCAAGAAAATGACATAATCTGATTGTTTAGTCATTGTAAGATTATGTAATATAATGTGGTCAAGAAAATGACATAATCTTTCACTCCAGACCCTTAATGTATTATGATAAGTTTGCACGATATAATCATCCCCAATATATTCACTAGGCAAAACTCAAGATAGTTTTTACTGAGCTGTAATGGCTTTTTCTGCATATTCCTAGCTATTTTACAAAAGAAAATTCAGATCTTGGTTTTTATTCTCATTATCCATCCATTTAGAGCTCCGTGCTGCTGCGCACTACCAGCGACAATTAACTATTTTATTTTTTCTTACGTTTTCATTCAATTTTCAATAATTCATCATTATTTATGTCAATGTCAAATTTAATTTAAATTAATATACATTTCATGGACATGAAAACACACATGTTAATTTGATTTTTTATATCCATGTTGGTAGATAGGGGAAAAGAGTGAGGTAGTTATAAAATGTAGGTATCTATTAGAAAAAGTGGGAGATAATTATTAACAAAGCTCATAAGGAAAGAAAGCAGTTTATTTTTTAGAAATGAAATAGTTAGGCTTGAAAATAATGTAATTATTTTTTAAATTGTCTTTCTAAGGGTCCATACAAAGGATTCCCAAAAATCCCCCATATACCAGTTCTGATTACTTGTCATGCATGAATGACATGCATGTTTCACATTAATAATATGTACAAGGTTTTAGCTAAAGAACGTGCAGAGCATAGTGTTAATCGGTGTTGGGTGGTTCTCACTTTTTTTTTGGGAGGGGGGAACTATTGGTTCTAGTTTTTTGGATAAATTTTAAAGAATCAACTTTAATAGTTTTTATTTTATTATTTTCAAATTTACAAAAATTAACTGGAGAATCGAGGTTTTGATCGAGCGTTTTTTAAAATGACTAAGTTAGTTCTCACAACCCAGTTATCAAAATTAAATTTTTTTTCAACCAAACTGAAATTTTGAGACATATTCTACAAAAGGATTAAAGATAATTAATAATTAATTAATTTCATAAATGTTTCTATTGTATTTCTTGTTTGTTTCAGTGTTGGAAAGTATTGGCACAATTCAATGAGCCTCCACACTTCTCCTACAATAAAGTATTTTATCTTTTCATTACACTCCTTTATGGCACTCGAATTTGTTATTCAACAAAGCTTCCCTAAAATCTTACCATTAGCCCTACCTACCTTAGACCCCTAGCCTTGAGAACCCAAAAGAAATAAAATTTGGCAAAATAATCTTTTAGTGATGCCACTCAGAATGTCACACCATCATTTTATTGAATCCATCAAATTTTAGAAATATATAAGAAATATTTTTAAAAATATTTTCATTATTTTTTTTGGTGAGTACATTTAAGGTTGTACATTTGTGCTCACCAAAAAAGTTGTATAGACTTTGAAACTTTAATTATGTGTAAAATATCTGTCATTTAATGTTTTAAACTATTTCATTTTTAAAAAAAAAATCAAGAATGTAATAATGTTTCCTTTCTTTTGAACATTTTGGTTAGAAACACAAGTTTGAAATATGATTTGATTTTCTTTTTGAAAAATAAAGTTTTAAGGTATTTTGGATGGTATCTATTTGATTTTTTTTAATGTAATTAATTGAGTAGGCATAATTTGAAGGTTATCCCAAGGTAACAACTCTCAAGGTGCTAATTCTCACTCAAATGAGAACCATTGGGGCAAATTTCAAAACTAAATATCACTAATGATGATACCTGCAATTTTTTGTGGTGAGAACCAGCCTAAAACCCTAATTGGTTCTCACCCCCTTAGTGAGACCCACCCACCATTGGTCTTAACATTAAGACATGCAAGTTGGAAATTGCATATTCTACAATTGATGAAATCTTTACCACATTTAAGCATTATTATGACCCCCAAAAAAAGGTCTTAAGTGACCAAGATTTGATCATAATGTTTTTTAATAAGACAAAAACAACCAAAGACAAATACATTATACTTGGTTAAGAAGTGTTATTTAAAAGCATGTTTAAGATATGTGACATAATATTTCAAGATGACCATTTTGCTTTATGTTATATTAATTATTTAATTATCTACTAATTATATTCAGATACATTGAATTGTAAATTATAAATTGACCACTTAATATAGTCTAGTTATCCAATCAACTAGTAACAATGTGACAACTACACATATATAGCCCACATGGCATAAATGTTTCAGAAGTTTCTATTGAATAATGCTTTTATTAATTGCTCATGAGAATGCACTATGGTTATAGTGATCAAATGACTCATGTGATTATATTAGATAAAATCTGAATTCCCCTTTCCAGATTTTTGTGTAGTCAAGTATTTAGATAACCTCTGCATAATATGCCATGGAATTATTGAATTATGGTTATTGAGGATGTTGCTGATAATGAATATGTTTTCCCATATTATGTCATAACTTAATACATATCAATGTGGAAAAATGGTCATTCCCCTACCCGGTTCCAGATTTTTTGAATATTTCAGAATTAGAGAATTGTCAATTTTGATTCTTTGAAAGATCAAAATCAAAGAATTGTTGGTCCCAATTATTTCAAAAATCTTTAAAAGCTTATGATTTTCATGAAAGAACCTGGTTTTTGAATGGCTATTTGATTTTCATTCTTTGAAAAACCATGGTTATATATTTAAAACCAAATCTTTGGTTTTTTTGAAAATTTTACTTATGAATCCAAAGAACCACCTTGATATTCATCATGGGTTGTTCTTGTTTCTAATAACCATGCAACATTGGTCCAAACTAGTGTTAGGTAAGTATCATTGTTGTTTAATTATTTGGTTTTTCAAAGCACTATCGAACTTAGGTATTTCTTTAAGAATTGAAACTACAGAACGGTTGATTCTAAATATTTCAAAAAAATCAAAATCAAAGAGCTGGCTAGTTTTGGGTATTTAAAAACAACATAATTAAAGACGCATTGTAGTCCTAAATTAAGGCTTTTTCATGTTTGAAGCATGATGAGTATATGGTTAAAGGATCACATTAGTTCTCAACATTAGAGGTTTAAGTGTTGATTAATGATTAGATATGCAAGGGTTTAGGATTTAATTTTCTAATGATGTTCTAATGCAAGGCAAAAGGAGATGTCACATTTTTTGAAAGCTTATGAACAAGCTTTGTTAAGGCCACAATGAAGAATGTATTAATATGACGCACAAAAGAAGTAAGATGATCACTATGTTGTGGAATTTGGTGTGATACAATTGTCTTTGTTGTTTTTGGAAATGAAACCTGTGGTGGAAGTTAAGGCCATTTTGATGAAGGAGTTATGTCACAAGTGGACAAGAGGGGAATGCATTATAAAATAAGAAGAGATCAAAAGACAAATGACAAGTGTGGGGGTGTTTTGTAAGATGCCCAAAATGTAGGTTGGAACTAAGAAATTTCTCTTTATCTTTCTACATTTGGTTCTATGTTGTGTGTGTAGGAGAATGGTCATGAAATGAAATCCCATGTCACATTTCTGATTTTGTCAAAATTTTCCAAATTGGTTCCATTGCACATGGCGAATTAAAGGACTAGATATTTAGATGCTTCAAGGTAGAGACACATGTGGAAGTGCTAATAATCTCTAGGGGGTTTATGAATTGGTCTAGTGGGTTTTCTTTATCTCAAGTTTGGTATACTTGAAAAATTATTGTTTTGTGTCTTCTAAAGTTGAATTGTTGAATCATGGGAAGTGAAACTTGTGAATATGGGAATTCCAAAAGAAGCATGGATCTAATATCAAAACTTCAAATGTAATGGGATTAAAACTAAAATATTATCTACCTATCTATTGGGTGTGAGATTATTAATGAAGTAATTATGTGTGTCAATAAATGCATGATATTGGACAAGGTGTAAAGGAATTTCCCAAATGTGGTTGAACTATAGATTGAAAATTTTGATTACCATATCCTAATAAAATATATGGTGGCAGTTGATGTTTAAAAGAAGCCACATAGAAGATTGTTAGGGTTATATGTTATATGTTCACAAGGTTAAAACAAAATAAAGTATACCAAAAAAGTAGACATCTTCACTTTAACCTTGCGCCTTTCATATAACTACCATAAAGGAGCATCAAATTAGGTGAAAGTATGTGTAAACTAGCATTAGTTGGCTCTATTAAGTTTATAAGAATCTAATTCTAAGAAAATTAAAAGAAAATGAATTTTAAAAGTAGGTTAAAAGTACATTTGAAACTAATTGAAAAATTTGTGGTCAAACCTACTTTTTGGTTAGAAAAATTAATGAAATTGATTTGTAATAAGTTAGAAAATGAAGATTAACATATGTTTTAGCAAGTCATCCGAAAAAAAATCTATTTCCTTCTTATAAGAACCTACTTGACACCTACTTGAAACCAAAAGCCCACAATGAAAAATAGAACCAAAAACTACTTGTATTTTTAAAAAACCTAGTTAAAACCTATTTTTACATTTTGAAATATGAAAATCGATGCACATTAGGGTAAACATATATCACATTTTGTCAATGAAATGTTAACATTCAATGTTTCACAATTCTATAATGGGTTTTGTTATTATTTTAAATCTTCTTGTTCCAATTTTGACAAGGTAATCAAGTTGTGTTCTTTATCTTGATTACACCCCATGGTGGAATGTCTACAATGTTCATGGCAAGTTTCTACCATACAATCAACATTTGTTTTGAGTTTTATTTTTTAAGAAATTATTATTAAAACATTTCTAGATTTCACTCCCTTTTTTTTGTCCATACCACTAATTCTAGTCATTTAAAAACCCTCAAATATCCACATGTTTTCATAATGAATTGTTGGTTCTTTTTCAATATTTTTTAAGTTCTTGACTTTTAAAGTTTATTTCAAGTTAGTTGAAGGGTGTGTTTAAGATTGGTTTTGGGGCTAACAAGTTTCATAAAATCAGAACCATCAATGATATACTTATATAACAAATTTAAAATTTGACAAAAAATTGGCATTACTTGAAAGAATCACCCAACACTAATGGGGATCTATCATACATTTTTAGAAACACAATCAATTTTGTATATCTAAAATTTTGAGTGATACACTACCAATTGAGTTCTAGTATGTCAAAAAAAATTCAAATACCTTTACAATTAAGTTGGTATAAATACCTTAATGATTAATATACCATTTGTTGGTAGCAATGGGGTTGGTTATTGAAGTTTGATATTATATAATATCAATATTGGTCACCTATGGCATGATCACATTTTACCTTTATTGAAGAAATTGATCATATTTGAATAATTTTCTACAATTTTGGGAGGAAAAAAAGTGAAAAATGCACACATAGAACTCAAGGGAAAAAAATAAACTTCTTGAGTTCCAATTTTTTTTTTCAAAACGTATTTTGCGCAACAATATTGAAGGTTTTCATTTGAGGTCATCAACACAAGCATCAATCCTCCAACAAGCTTTTAAACCTCAAATAAGAAATAACTTTGTAAGCTTCCCAATCCACTTTCCAATTAAATAATCAAATAACCATAAAGAAATATGAATGTTCCTAGTTTTTGAAACCTTAAAATCCTCTATTTGAGGGGAGAGGTTTTATAAGTCTCAATCCATATATATTCAAACATAATGTACTTGACATGTTGGGTTTCAACAAAGGTATCATTGTACTACCACATGTGGCGCCATATGCAATAATAAGGATATCATAAGAATATTATTACAACAAGCTTCTCCCAATTTCATTGTTTTCTTGACATTGGGACTAGTACCAATCTATATACCAAGGTTTCATTGATATATTTTAAATTGCATATGAGAACTTTGGTGTTGGTCTTTTTTTTGTAAATTTATACAAGGGGTAGGGTAAACATGCCTATGGTAGAACACTTAGTGTCTCAATGGTTGCCAAAATGCAAGGGAGTGCTCCTTTCATTTTGGTGGCCAAAAAAAAATGTGCCCCTCTTTATGGGCACACCCATTACACTTTAAATCGTCAAAAATAAAATAAATATGGATGAGATATGGCAATTTGAAAGGAGAGTCAAAAATTAAGAAGTGTAGAACACATGGTAGCCTTGACTGACAACTTTTTCACCCATGTACAAACAATATTCAATGTATGAAGGTTCACTACCTACTATTTTCAATTCATAGATGAAAAATGTCCAAATAGTTTTTCATCCTTTAAATGTTCACTTTATAACCCATGGCCAAGATCCTCCCAAAGAAAGGGCAAAAAATCCAATGGCCATGGGCATAGCCAAGTTCAATTTAGGGTTTAGGGTTGCATACACTTGGGAGCAACACAAAGTTGTGGGTGGCAATGTTTTTTTTTTTTTTTTTTTCAATTTTGTCATGTTACACTAGAGGTGGCAATCATTCCAAAGATAATTTAGCCAAACTTGGTGACTAAAAAATCTGAAAATAAAAATTTTGATGCCTCCTTCTATATTTTTGAAACCTCCTTACTAGACATTAATGTAGCAATTTGTGACATTTAATATTTTTAATTTTTCTTTTCGAAATTTGGTGATTTAAAAACCCAAAAAACACCCAAATTTTGCCATTTTGAAATTTGACATTTGGCAATTTTTCAAAAAAAAGAAACATCATTGGTAGGCAATCCTCATGAAGTTCAATACTTCTACTTCTAGAAAGAAAATTTTCTCCACAACTTCCTTTCTAGCCTCTAGAATTGTCTCATCCAACAAAATCATGAGCTCCTCCTCCTTCAAGCTTTAAAAGCTCTTGGGTGATGCTCCTCTTAGTCCAAGTCGGTGATGTTCTTACTTCTCTTATTCATTTTTTCTTGAAAACAATCAAAGTCATGAGGCATTTCATGCTTTCCTTGATGCTCCTATTGCTTGTGATTTTTGTCAAACCCCCTCTTACTTGTGGCTTTTATGTGATGTTCCTATTCCTCTTACTAGTAGTCCCATGGCTCCAAGCCATGATGTTCATCTTGCTTGTGCTTCCTAGTAGTCTAGATGTTCCAAGCTATGATGTTCCTTTTGCTTGTGATTTTCATCATGTTCTTTTTGCTTTTGCTTTTATGTGATGTTCATGCTCCTTTTCTTAACAATCTAGCGGCTCCATGCCATAGTGCTTTTCTTGATCATGCTTCTTGGCGACCTAGTTGCTCCAAGTTGTGATGTTCTTCCACTACAAAAAAAACGAATTTTTTATTTAAAACTATTTTGATTTGGTCGATCTGATAATGAAAATAAAAAGTAAAAATAAAAACATATCGATAAAAATAATAAAAACGAAAAAAAAAAATCTATTTTTTGAGGCTGAAGGTTTCTGAAAATCGCATATTTAATATTTGATAATTAATACTCAAAAATTTATGATTAATAATTTATATAATTAATTAATCACCAAATAAATTTCAATTAATAACCAATAATTAATTATAATAAATAACTAATAATCAATCAATAATTAATAAGTATAATTTTAATTAATAAATATTAAATTATTTAATGTTTAACATTAAATATTTAGTAATTCCTAGGAAATAATCAATTATTAATCATTGATATTATTTATTTATTTATAATTTATAATAATTCCTTAATCATTTTTAATGATTTTTATTAATTACCTATAGGTAGGTACCTAGGCCATTTAGGCCTGCTAGGTATGTAACCTAGCTTAAGCCACCAAGGCCTACAAGGTAGGTAGCCTAACCTAGACCACCAAGGCCTACTAAGTAGGTATGTAACTTAACCTATGCTACCTACACCTACTAGGTATGTAGCTAACATAGGTTATGCAACTTAGGCCTACTATGTACATATGTAATTTAACCTAGGCTAACTAGGCCTATTAGGTATGTAGCTAAGCTAGGTTATGCCATTTAGGCCTACTAGGTATGTAGCTAACCTAGGTTACGCCACCTAAGCCTACTAGGTAGGTACAAAGCTTAACAAAGGCTACTTAGGCCTACTAAGTATGTAACTAACTTAGGCTACGCCACCTAGGTCTACTAAGTAGGTAGCCTAAACCTAGACCTACCCAGTAGGTTAGGCTGCTTACCTAGTATGCCTAAGTTAAATTTATTAATAGTCTGGTAGGTACCTATATAACCTATTAAATAACATAGGCATAAATAATTTACTAGGTAGGTATAACATAGACCTAGTAGATACTGATAAGGCCTAATAAACGATAATTAACCTACATGTTATTTAGGTACACGCATTTATTAATAGGTACCTTCTACTTACTTAGGCTACCCTACTTATTGAATATGGTCTACTAGAATAATTGGTTCAAAAAATAGAAAAACCTACCTATTTATTTAAATAGTGTTAAAAAATTCAAGTTCATTTAGTACAATATGCATGTTGAAAAAAAATTCATGGAAGTTGATTATAATATGTTGGTTCAAAATCATGTTCATTACAAATATGTTGTACAAAAATATCACTTTTTGGGATGGTGGTGCAATGGTTAAGGACTTGATTCCTCAATGTGGAAGTGAGGAGTTCAATTCCCCACACTTGCAACCTAGGCTACCTTGGCTCTTTAGGTGACCTTATTAGGTAGCCTAGGTTGCAAAAACTACTAAACCACCTAGCCTAGGTTACTCGGCTTAGTTTAGGAGCCTAACCTAGGGGGTTTGGTTTAGCCTTAATGGCTTAGTCTAACCTAGGTGGCTAAACTAGATGGTTTAGCCTAGGCTTAAAACATAGGGTTGGTAGCTAAATAAGTAATTTTTGACATTAATTATTAGGTTTATTAATTAAGTAGGTAAGTAGGGTAGGTAGGGTAATTAATTAATTAATATTTTCATATTAATTTTAAATAAAATAATTTAAATAATGTTTTTTTTTTTTGTTGCCCAAATTATATTATTGTCATGGTGATTCAATAAAGAAAAACCAACCCAAAAGACCCAATCAAAATAGCAGGTCCAAATCGACTTGTCCAAAATGGCACTTTGGTCAAGTTGGACATGGGGGCAAAAAACCCATATGGGGGTTTTTTTAACCAAAATTCCCTGTCAAAAAAACCATGATTTCTTGTAGTGTTTTTGTTCATGCTTTTGAGTGGTCCAGTTGTTCCAAGTCATGATGCTCTTCTTACTAGTTGCTCCAAGCTATGATGTTCCCTGTATTAATCATTCCAAGTTGTGATTCTCTTCAAGTATTAGTTGATCCAAATAATGATGCTCCTTTTGCTACTATTTGCTAGTAGTTTAGTTATTCCAAGCCCATGATACTCCTACTCTTATTTCCACGATACTCTTTTTTTCATGTTTTTGTTGTGATGCTCTTGCTTGTGTTTTCCTACCTATCAAAGTCACAATAGTTGCAATCCACTCCCATTGCCCCCCATTTCATGTTCATTCAATTATGAAGTTTGGGGGTGTATACGTGCTAAAATATGCCCATTTGTTCATTGCCTTGCCATTGTTGCATGTCTACCAGCTCATTGTGCTTATGTTGTGAATCCAAGGTTCGCACTTCAGTATCCCAATGGGTGTGCATGCCAGCCCATTTGGAACTTTTTGTGGAAGGTGTTTCTTGCATATTTTATTGTTGTTGCAAATTAGGTTGCATCAAATTGGACCTTTACACACTAATTGGCTACTTGTTAGGTGGCTCACTATATTGCAACCACCACCTTTACTATTTTTCTAGCTTTATTTTCTTCCTTCTCTTTTCATTTTGCTTTACTATGCTCTTGTATTACTACTTTGTCAATTGCCTTTTTTAACATGATTCCCAAATATTTAGTAAAGGTCATTATATGTGATCTAGAGTGATCCACTAATAATTCTATGCCTTGTGTAGGTTCTGTAGGTAGACTAGGTAGGGCTACCATGTTTTGTAATGGCATTACTTCTTGAGTGAGGTTCGTCGAGGTGGGAACATCTTCTTATTGAGTTGCTTCAACTATGTTGACTACTTTTTCGACTACTTTTTTTATTAAACTTTGAAGCCTTTGCACGTAAATCAAGTCTCCTTTTGTTGTGCAGTTATAGTCCATCATTTGTAGGTTCTATTGCAAAACCCATATTTGTTATGTTAAACAATTATGTAGCAGTTCTCTATTCTTGTTCATCTTAACCAACTTGGTCACTTGATATGTAATCCGCTTCACCCTCACCCTTTTCACCTTCACCCTCTTCATTTCTTGATGTTGTTGATGTTGTTATGTAAATGGTTGAAGGTGTTATTCGATTGTCCATTGTTTTAGGGTTAAGTGGCCATATTCCAATAATCTTAAAACTAGACCTAATTTTTTTGGTGTCAAGGATTGGTCCAAGGTTCTATCCACTTAGCCAACAAGTGTAATTTTGTCTAGTTCTTGGTATTTGTTGAACTAGCCATAACCACATCCCTTTATTTCTTAAATGTAGTTTTGAATGGCTCAAAACATGAAACATCAAGGGGTTGGAGTGCACGTGAGGTGTGCAAGGATAAGGTTATCATGTCTAAACCAAAAGCCATTGCTTGTTCTAAGGCTTCTAGTGTAACGTGTGATTTGTGACCATCTAGAACTAATAAATGACAATTGGTTTGGGAGATCCCATTTGGAACTTAGTCTTTGAAAAATGAAAGGAATTTTTTGAAAAAGAAACTTGTCATCCATGTCTTTATTTGCATTGCCATACATGTTCTTGGTTTGTAATGTTGGATGTAATTGTCACGTAATCTTTCTCCTCTGAATACGTAAAACCCAAATAGAATTGAGCCAACAACATTAACAACACAATTTGTCATTAACCATTTTCGGGACTTGGGCATGGTGCTATAAACTATTTGTGAGCCCCTCTTGGGCAAAACCCTAGCTCCTACTTACCTACCTACTTGAATCCTTATTTCATTTCCAAATGTGGTTTGGCTTATATTTGTGTTGTTGGTAAAGGGTTGCCAGGTTGAAGTAAAAGGATTTGGGTGAAAACACACTATGATGTACATAATTTTAGGAAAAATTGGGAGTACATATAGTATAAAAAGTAGTATCACATAAGATTTCACTCATTTAGAATTTTTTTAGAGCTCACATGTAGTTAATTTGAACTTCAAACATAAAATAAGTTATTAAACCCATCAATATGCAATTGATTAGTAGTTGTATCATTGTGTAATAATACTCCAATAATTTATAAACATTGATTTAGAACCCCTATTTTATACCATATTATCATTTTTTTATTAATTTTGAAAATCCATTAATTTTATGTAAAATGGTAAAAACAACATTTAACCCATCTACATCTTGAATGGAAGAACATTTTACAACTTAATAGGATCACAATTTTCATCATTCTTATAACATAATGTACTAACAAATGTTTTTAAAACATTTGATATAAACTTCACAACTTGAAAAGAAATTGAAAATTTTAATGAAAAAAATTCTTTTTCATGGTTGTCTTTTTACATATGCAAAATTTTACAAATAAACTACCATTAAATCTAGTCCTTCATAGTCTTTTTTTACAATTGCAACACCATGACAATGTTGTTGCAAAGTGAAAATGTATTCCAATTAATAATTAATTTTTTCATATTTGTTCCAATTTCATGATACAATGGTATATTGGGATGTAAACCACCATTAATTGAAAATTTTAATTATTAAATGTTTTCTAAACATCCGCCATGATATATCAAAGTTCCATAGGTATCGAAAATTGTTAAACTATGACAAATTTTTGTTTACACCATAGTGTGTTTTCACCAATTTGCAAGAATGAACAATGAATCCTTATGCTCTTTGAGACTTTTAATCCCTTTGTTTATCTAATGCTTATGTTAATATGCCTTTTTGGAACCATTTCCACTAAGAGCTTCTTGGAACACCATCCTGAATGGTGTTGGTCTTATTTGTGTGATTTTTACAACCTTCAACTTCAATTGTTGTATGGTGATGGACAACTTGCATTCCTTCATAGTTAATGTCCACTCAACTATGGCTTTGTCTTCCTCCTCCATTGACACATCTATTAATCCCATCTTATGGTTCCTTGTTTTACTGTTCAAATGATCAGATAGGGAAGTAAATGGTATCCCCCATGACCTGCATGTTTTTTTGTAAAGACTGAGTCCCTATTTCAACAACCTCCATTGCTTCTTCAAGAGCTTGATTAGTCTATGTTTGATCTCTTTGTTCCTGGTGGGTGTTTTCTCCTGACTTAGCATTAGGTGTGTGGTGTGTTTGATGCAAATGTTGTTTATTGTATTTTTATAACAAGTGTAATAGGTGTAAAAAGTGTAGTTGGTGTAACAGGTTTAATAAATATAGTTTTTGGTGGTTGGTTTTCTAAGTATCCACTAGCTAGTCCAAGAAAGTAGATCGATGCTTTAAAGGCTAGACAATAGACATCATTTTGAACTAGCCCCTCATGGCCCAAACCTCTAATTAAAAGGTCCTATGTAGTTTTTTCCCATTGAAGGTATGTCCTTATTCTTCTTATAATCCCCCCAAGACTTTCACAGATGCCAACGCCATGGAATTTATTCATTTGAATTTCCATCCATAACTTGTACTAAATTTGTACCTAATTTTTAATTTAGTTTCAGTTCACTCTTAGTTAACTTTTAATTAAATCTTAGTTCACTTTTAATTAACTTTTAATTCACTTCTAATTGATTTTTAGTTAAATTTTAATTAACTCCTTATCAACTTCAATTTAAGTCCTAATTAAACTCGCAGTTAAGTCCTAGTTAATTTTTAGTTAAGTTTAGTTAACTCATAGTTGACTTTCAATTAGCAAGGTTTAAAAAAAACTTCTTTATTTGATGCACACATGGAGGCCTCCTTGGAAACTTCCTTGAGCTAAGTCCCCAAAGGGGTATAAATAGAAGTAGGATCCCTCATTTCCTTCAATATGTTCAACACTAGTTTTAGGCACAATCTTGCACCATAACCTTGTCATGTTCTTTTCATGTTCGTATTTGCATATGTTAGCATAATAAATTTCCCTTTCCACATTGGTATGGCACATCTTGTGTTTTTATTTTTAGTTCTTATGTTCTTGTTTTTGAATCACATAATTTTGTCTTGTTCTTTATTTTAAAATTAGACTTAGACCTTTTTTTTAATTTTTATTATTGTGATTCTTCATGTCTTTGACAAAGACCACACAAAGTTTGCTAAGTTAAGGTAGGTCTCGAAATCATATGATTTAAGTTCACCCTTTGAGGTCATGAGTTCATAGAAGCTTGAAAAATCTTCCCACACTAAACCCTTGTTTTTTATCAATGTGTAGGTTGTCAAGATAAACTTATATGTGTAATTCACCCATGTAATTTGGTATTTTGGCTTTTTAGGCTTCAAATTTTTAGCATTGACATAATGAACTTTTGTATCCACTAATAATACAACTATTTAGAAAACTTTTATTTGTAAAGTTTATCAAGGGTTTAAAAATTTATTTCTAGTGGATCAAAAATTGAAATGTGCAAGTGTTTTTCTACTTCCTCTCTTGCTTCATGCTTCCTTTCTTTTTTATCTACCTTGATTATTGATAAATTAAAAAAAAAAAAAAACATTGAAAGTTGTTGGTCTGGGGTGAAAATCCTTTAAAGTGTACCACATACGATGAAAAGGGTTTAGTCCTTATTGTAATTGTTTTTTACCTTATATTTTGATCCCCATAAAAAATAATGAATCAAAAGTTGTCAAAAATTTCAGATGGACTATATTTTAGATTATTACAATTCTAAATTCCATCATAATCATCCATAAATGTGATTTTACATGGTGAAAAAGGAGTAGGTAAAAAATACAGAAAAGGGTGACGTTGTGACAAGATTTTGGTACACTTAAAAAAAATTGCACTTGTCTACTTCTCCTTTCACCTTTGGATTTACTTAAAATGCATGATGATTTACCTTGATTGATGGAAATTGAACTGTAGATGGTAATTCTTGAATGTCCCCTTCTACTTTCACGCTTGTCTTTTCTTGATCTGCACTAAGATTTGTTTTGGTGGTTGGAATTTGAAGTTTTGATGGTAATTTCTAAAAATCAGATTCAATTTTCACCCTATCCTTTCTCTAACCTAATGTGATCCCATAACTTGAACATAGACCCTTTGATATCTATTCCAAAAGTATTGCACTAAAACAAAAGAGTTCTAAAAAATGTTGTAACTCCACACTACTTGGTAGCTTTGACATTCTTAGCTTAAAATGAACTTGGTGAGAATGAGAGAAATGGAATGAAAATGAAACTCTCAACCTTAAACCTTGCTCTAAATTTTTTTTAACGTTTTGGCACCAAGTTTGTATGGGATGGCAAAATGCACCCTTTGATGGGTGTAAATCACCATAATGTGTTACCCGTGCTTTGACAAAATTTAATTATTTTGGGAACATGTGCATTGGAAGACTAAGTCCTAATCTAACAACTGTTGGCTCCCTCCATTATTTTTTTACTATGAACCACAAACAACCCTATAACCAAACACAACATTCCTTTTGGTACTTCACTATTCAAAGCCCAAAAACCCCACCATTTTTCAAGAGTAAACATTTATAAAAAAAATTGGGCACAAATAACACCCATATTCAAACACAACAACAAAATTTCTAAACACAAAAAATATATATAGGGACGTAAAAGTTCATTTTGTGGGCACATGATGTAAATGTCCAAACACAAAAGTTTATGGGTGAACATTCGATCATAGGAAAAAAATTAAACATTGAAAAGATTAGGGTTCCATTGGTCATGGGCTATTTCCTAAACATAATGGGCATTCACCTATAGGTGCGTGTTTGCCTATAGGTGTGTTTACCCTACTTAAATGAACATTGATATAATATGTATATTCCTCACCATATATGACTATATTATGATGACACCATAAAAACAAAATTTAGGTGCCAAAAATTGCATGCAGGTGAGATAGGAACCTTCATGAAAGTAATTAGTTTATTTCTTGCAAGCCCAAGGACATGGTTACAATCCCAACTACAATGTAACACAAGGTAGCACAAAAGACCTCAACCCTAATACACCATGGGTACAAAAAACCTAATTCCATTACCATATTCATAGCTGATAGCATCCACCATAAACTTAACAAAATATTGTTATTGGAACCTCTTTAGGTGTGCATTAACTTGTGCTTACCCATACCAATTTGCTTTGTGTGGGTGCAGCCCCAAAGACATATTGTATACAAATAGTACCTTTTGAACTTCAACACTTGGGTGTTGAAAAATTATTTTATTTTTCAAAATCCACTTCAACAATTAAAAATAATAATTATTGAAAATTTGCCAATAAATTATAGGCAACTTCTTTGACAATTTTCTAGACTTTGAACCTCTAACATAATGAGATTTTTTTTCAACATTTTATATTGCATCTTTTTGCAAAAATGGGGAGACTTCTCTACCTTATAATTACTGAATACATGCTCTACAAGTGGATTGGTCTAAAGAAAAAAGCTCCCACCATTAAAAGAAAAAGGCCAATATGTGACCAACACATATACAATTACTTGCAACTATTTACTTTTTACAATTAAATGTTTACCCTTTACGATGAGTGTGACATCATGCTAACATCAACCAAATCACCTATGACTAATTTGCGACTAATCTGTGACTAAATTGGTTTACATCTATATATGGGTTGGATTTATCATCTAAAACTAACCATTTAAAGTCCCATTAGTTGCAAACAAAGTGATGTTTAATTGTAATCAACATATGCCTATATACATCAATTATAATAATAATTTGATTTATGATTCAACTTAATATTCATAATATTTTTATTGTAATTAATATATAATTATCATAAAATCATAAAAACTACTTTACTTATACATTAATTATAATATAGATATAATTTATAATTTAGCTTAATTATTCATAATTTTAATTTTAAATATTTTTTAAAATTCGAATATTGCATTTAAAATTAAATGAATTAATTTAATTTCTATAATTGTCAAAATTACATTCCAATATACTAGAATATTTAATTATGTACTTACACTGTATAGTTTTTCCTACGTCATAAAATTTTAGAATAATTTTATTGCAAACTTAAAATGATTATAATAAATAAATAATTTATTACCTCTTATGTAAGATGAATAAATAATATTACAACATTAATTTTCACATTAAATAAAATGATAGTTTTCAATCAAAAGAAATAAATATTGTATTTATAACACTTATGTTTTAGTAATAATGATAAAATTTCGTATCCTAATTGAGAAGTTATGTCATATAATTAATATTTTTATTCAAAATTTTATAATAATCTTAAAATAATGAGCAAATTTTCTGTCATTATTGTATTTAAAAACAAAGATACATTAAAATGATTGTATGTATTATTCAATATGTACTTATTTACAGTAAATTTTTAAATTAAAAACAAAAAATTTTATATTAAAAATTATTATTCTATAGTGACATAAAATCATTGTAATTATTTCAGATAAGAATTAATTATATTAATTTCATAATTATTCTAATTGAACATAATTGCTCACAATCTGTAATTTATAACTTTAAATCTAAATTAAAGTTTTGGAAATTTTATAATGTAATTAAAATAATTATTGTAATGATGTAATTGTAGGAATTATTATATAGTAAATTTTTTAAATAAAAAAATATGTAGTTACTTATTTATGATAAATATTTTTATAAAAATATTAATGTAATTAAGAATATTAATATATGTCCAGAAAATTATTTTATTTATAGTTATTAATTATCAGTGGAATTTTTTTTTACTTTGATTGATAACATTTTTTACAATAATAAATGAAATTATATATTAATAATAGTAATAAGTTTAATATTAATTTTAAAATATATAATTTTTTAGGAATTTCTTTTTTAATAACAATTATTAGCTCATTATTTTGAATTGAAAAAAATATTTATAATATTTATTTCTAAGTATAATAATTAAATTATTTCTACATTAATTATATTATTTATAATTTGACTAGATTGTAAAAAAAAATACTTTTAGAAATTTAAGTTATTTATTTATCTATGAATTATGTATTGACAAGTTGTGAATAACTAGATAGCTAGTTAGTTAAATATTAAGAATTTATTAGTTATTTTAAAAAATTGATAATGAATACTTAATATTTGTAGTGTTTAATTAATATTTTAAATATATAATAAATTTAATCATTATTAATTAACTAGTTAATATTTTTTTGATGAGCCATGTACTTGAATTGTTTAGAAATTTTAAAATGAAGAAAAAAAAGACATGAGGAAAGTTTTGAAGTTGTAACTTAGTTTGTGAAAAAATTGCGATTTGAAAATTTATCCCATATTTTTTGTTCTTCATTCTTAATTTGAACATTATATAAACAAAGGGTATGGTCATCTAATTTCACATTAAAATTTGTGTGCACATGGGATGAGCCATTCAAAAGGCTTAACCCAAAACAAAAAGAAAAATTATGCATAATTTTAAACTATTTACCTCCCCAACCTACCTATCTATTTAATTAAATAGGTGCTCAGTTGGACCTACCCACTTAGGTTGACCTATGTACTTACTTACCTAAATACCTACCTATATACCTATTTAGTCTAGGATGGTAGGACCCATGTACCTACCTTTTTACCTAAGTAGGTAGGTAGGTATTTAACTTAAGTTTGTAGGCACCTACTTATGTACCTACCTAAGTACCTACCAAACTTAATATTAATTTTTTGTATTAATTTTCTTTGAAATATCATTTGGCTTATTTACATTGGGCCACGTGTCATAATATAAATCATCTAAACATGTGAATTGAACATTTAAATTATTTCAAAATAATAATAATATTTATTTTAAATAATCAAACATTAGGACACGTGACAACACACCATTTGCCCTCAACAGTGACCAAAATAATCGCATCTTAATTGCATGGGACAATACGTATACAATGGAATCAAAGGATGAACTTGTATTTGTTGATTTTTTTGTTCATTCAATACCCCTTGTCGTTTGCAACTAATATCACATGCAACTTGTCCAAGGCAACTAAGGAGATTTTAGTCACAAATGTCACTGACGACTAAAATTTAGTTACACAAATAAGTCGAAAATCGATGTTTCTGTTCTAGTGCATGTTTCCATCAATCTTTGTATTTTTTTTTCTCCTTTATATTTTTCTTTAAATTTTGGTATTTTCAAACAAATAATTTCTAGAAAATTTCTTTGGCATTTAAAAAATAATTTAAGTTTTTCCAAACCTGAAAATGGTACTATGGTATTCATATTTATAAAAGTTCAACATTTTGTAGCAACCAAGTTATTTTTAAGATCATGAACTACCATAAAAACTTGTTCTTCCAATTATATAAAGCAAGTAACCCAATACGTGGGTTGGGTTTGTCCTTGTGAATTCACAACCTTTATTTTGTCTAGTTAAGGGTTGGTTTGCAATCCCAAGTACCAATTGTGATTTGGTAGAGTGGGTAACATTTAGGCCACTCATTTTCTTTACATCTTTTGTGAATTTAGGAGTCCATTCTTGACCCAAACACATATTAACTAGTTTGGGTGGTGAAATTTGAATGTGAAATATGAAAATTACATGATTTTTGGGGCTTTTGATCATTGGATTTCTACATTAGGTTCCGACAAGTTAAGGTAGCCAAGGAGAAAGATGGATAATTTTAAAAACATTAATTTCATATTAAACACTTTATACCCAAATTTGGCTACATCTTCTTTACTTGATTGTTACTTCAAATACACCACAAATTTGAAGGAAAAAAACAAAAGAACACAAAGAACATTAGCAATTAAAGATTCTTTTCATAGACTTTTTGGTAGATTACCTCCATTCCTAGGAAGAAAATGTTTCCAAAGGCCCCCCCATTCACATAATTATAATGACTTTCAACCAAGGTTTTTCTTTTATCAATTTGGTGATATAAAAAAATTGATGAAATTTTCCAAAAATTACCAAAATTATTTGAATTGAGACTAAAAAAACACATTAATCCAAAAATCTCCCAATTGTTTTTTGTTGAGAAAACAACAAAATTTGTTGAACAAAACTTCACTTCTCTTAACCCTTCAAATATTTTTTGGGCAATTAATCAATCAAATTCATGCACAAAAAAATCCAAGCATCCTAGACACAAGAATGATGTTTTATCCAAATGGATGGTGTCTTTCCCGCTTCCCATCCAATTACATTGCAACATAATATGTAGTATTTGCCTCAATGGCTTGTCACCACAATAAAAGGGCTACAACAAAACCACATTTGATGAGATAGAAATCAAAGGAATTTTTGTTTTATGTTGAAATTCACAAAGAGGTGTGACAATAGCACAACACTAAAACTAATTATTACATATAACATTTAAATTTTAAACTATGGACCATGAAGAATCAATACTCTCCAGCTTCTCTCTCTTGAGCCCAACTAGTTTAAACATGGCAAATTATAAATCCAATTCCTAGCTTTAGAACATGAACCCCACCATAATTTCCCATAACTCAAAACCCATGAAGTTGAACAAAAAAAGGGAATGAGTGCCCAAATTACCCATTACAGATGTAGTTTCAAAATCCTAAAATTATTTTGATACACAATCACTTCCTTCCAAAATAGATCCCATAGTACCCCAACATTGTGAAATTTATCCCCATCACAATCCCAATTACCATGAATAACCACTCATGCAACCCTTGTAGTTTTCATCACCTTTTGTAATCGATCCTTACACTAAACATTATAGTCTATATAAGTAAGAAAACTAAGGTGCATTGGAAATGCAAAATTCTCAATCAATTTCCACAATGCTAAGGCATTCTTCCCTCACAAGAAGTACTAACATACCTCTTATTCAAAAACCACACAACACCACACCAACAAAAGGAGAAACATCCATGATGCAATTTTCCTACACTACTTAAATTCTAATATTAGAATTTAACTTCCCATCTCCAGAAGCTCCTTTCTTATCTTGACAGTTTGCATTTCCTTCCATCACATACATTTGAAAAGCCATGCAAAAAACAAGTTAATCAATGCCAAATGTTGTCAAACTATGAAGAATGCAAACCAAAACACATGATTTGCAAATAATAAGCGACATCAAAAATAGGAAAAAAACAGAAGCAGGAGCTTGCGGCTCACTCCACTCTTCATGATTACAAACTGTCTTTGGTTTTGGTATTTTCTGCTAGTCCTAATCTATGCGTAATCATCCATTCATTAGGTCATCATTTCATCCAACCACTAGGTGAGCCTTGTTCACATAGCAAAGAAATTTGGACACGAGTTTTGGTCACATGTGTCACCACTCCCTTCTTTAAAAAATCTTTGTCTTCATAAATTTTGCTATCAAGAGATTATGTGGTAAATATGTAAGTCCTTTTTTGCCCATTCTTAGTGTTTGATTCCAAATATTTTATTATGCAAATCATGTTCCCTTCATTTTGCTCTTGAATACCTTTTTTGGATCCTTGTAACCCACAAAATCATATGGACCTTCCCAACTTCTAGCAAGATTTTTTTTCTTACCAAGTTTTTGCCTTTTGACTTTCACATCTCCCCTTTCAAAACCTTTGAAGAATTGCAACTCTTTTTGTGAAGCATAAACCTTGTGCTTCTTCAAATCCCCACTTGATTTCAACAAGTGTCCTTGCTTTTCCAAAATTGCCAATTTTGTTATGCATCTTTTTTATATCCATGGTATGTTTTCAAGTTTAGGTACTGCCAAATTTTAGAAGTATGGAATGTCTTCATGCCAATGATAACGCATTACCCTTTTTGTTGCTCTTTCAATATTAATAGGATCATACTCATCCTATCCCAACAATTCACTAATGAACAATTTCGTACTTAAGGGATCTTCCCAAATATCTAAATGTCGGACTTGCATATCGAACTCCACCACCTATTCAAAAGAAATGTTATTCTTATCCTTTTCCACCAACATCTGTGCTTTATAAATTAAATCCTAGTAGTTTTGCTAATTATTCTCCATTGATTGTCTTCTAGCAATTTTGTTTTGTGAACCTTCGTTAGCCTTGTAGACAACCATTTCTCTTCTTGCTTCATCATTGTGGCCCATTTCATCTCCATCCAACACTATGAGTAAATTAATCACAATTTCATCTTGAATGGCTTGGAATCGTCTTGTACAATTCCATTAAAATCTTGAATCTTATTATAATAATCTTCATCTGCTTCATATCCACCAAGAAGGTTTTTGCTTAATGCATCCACATTGGCATGCTTGGTTCTCGCACGATGGACAATTTTAAATTGAAGTCTCAGAGCATGGATATCCACCTACCTCTATGTCCATATGCATTTAAGACCATAGTAAGCCACTCAAGTGGTTTGTGATCTATCTTCAACATAAAAAAATCTAGTGAAGGTATTGTCGAAAATGCATTATTACCCAAACAAGTGTGTAACACTTTCCTTCCATAAGATGAAAACACTTTTGCATAAGGAATAATCCTTCTTGTCATAAGCTACAACTTGCTCTTGTCTTTCCAACTTTTGTGACAGAATAATACCCACTCCCTTTATAGACTAATCAACATCCAAAATAAAAAGGTATGAAAAATCAAACCTTGTCAACATAATAACCTCCACAAGCCATTTTTTCAATGTTACATGCAAAGGCTCCTTGATAAATAGGTTTCCATAAAAACTTATAGTCCTTTTTAGTCAATCCAAACAATGGTTCTATAATTTTTGCATAGCCAAGAATGAATTTCTTGTAATAGCCTATGAGACCTAAAAATGCCATTACATTGGTCACAAACTTAGGAATTGGAAATCTTTCCATTATAGCCCCCATTACTAGGATATGTGGTCCCAACCATTACACAATCCACTCATTTTTTAGTGAATTAAACCAATTCCACTATAATGACATTATAATGACATTTAGCCTAACATAGTGGAATGGGCTAGTGATTGGGGTCACGTGGCAACGACCAATGGAACCTTAGTGGATTGGTCTAATGATATTATGTAGCACAATCATGGAAAACCATCCAACAGTTTAGATTGGGCCTCCTTTTGCCATTGGATCAAATGATTAATTAAAAATATGGCAAGTTTTTCTCCATTGAGATGATGCCACATGGCATTTGTAGGCATTCATTTGATGTGTTGCCACATGGCAAGCATAGGCATCCAAATATATGTTGCCATGTGGAAAACATTAAACATCTAATGAAGTGTTGCCATGTGGTAAGGCTAAGTTGAAGCACCTATCCACTAAATACCTAGGTAGCTAAACCTATGCACCAAGGTACTTAGGCCTAGTTGGCCTAAGTTAAAAACCTAACCTATTAGGAAGCTTAACATGGCTAATGAAACCTAGTAAGCCTAGTCCTAAGTTGGTTTCACCAACTAGGTTACAAGATTTAGGACTTGAACCCCTCACCTCCACTTTGAGGGGCCAAGTCCTCAACCATTGCACCACCTCCTTTTTATATGAAATAACATGTCAACAAAAACTCATAACACTTTCTTTCAACCTACTTAAATAACTTAGTTAAAATATACTAGACTTGTTTGATTTAAACTAATTTAGGATAGGTACCTATACAAATATAAGCTATTTAAACTAAGCACCTAAGGTAACCTAGGCTATATTGTAGGTTGACCTTAGGTTATATAGGTTACATCTAGGCTATGTAGGTTGCCCTAAGCTATGTAGGTTATATTTAAGCTATAATTAGGTTATGTACCTACATTTATGTTATGTTGGCTATACCTATGTTGGCTATATTTATGTTGGTTATATTTAGGTTGGTTAAACCTATGTTGTCTATTCTTATGTTGGTTATACCTATGTTGGCTATTCTTATGTTGGTTATACCTATGTTGTCTATTTTTATGTTGGCTATACCTAGGTTGGCTAAACCTATGTTGGTTGTTTTTATATTGGTTGTACCATCACTAGAAAAATCTAATAAACTTAAAGTTTTGTTATTTACCAATGCATTAGGTAAATAGGCTAATGTCCAAACACATAATAGTTCAGAGTTCGACGAAATTCAAAGGAAGGCTCCTTTGTTTATGGTGTCAAATGAAAAGTTGGAGGTCTCTTCTTGGCGCATTCATGGCACCAAAAATTGTGAAAAATGGACAGATATGAGAAAGTTATGACCTTTCAAAGTGTGCATGGTCAAAAGGATGAAAAAGTGCCACACCCAACACTAGGAAACCGTTCTAAAAACACCCAAACAGTCATTGTATGTTTCTTTGTTGCCTTTAGAGTTCAAAGATGAATTATAAAGCTTAAATTGGTGTTCTCATAGCACTTTAAATCACTCAATTTGAATAGGAGTTGAGAAAGTTATGAGCTTTGGAAGTAGGAGGGGTTTAAAAGAAGAAAAATGTGTTTTTTAGCATTTTGAACTAGATTTGGGTGGACTAATCCACTACATCCAATGTATGGTGGAATGACACTAGTCCGATTCCATTGAAATTGGATTTGAGTGGATTAATCCATTAGACCAATCCATTACATCCAATGTATAGTGGTATGGACCAATCCCATTCCACTAAAATTGGATTTGAGTGGAATTATATAGTGGCATAGGACCTAGTTTCTAGTGGTGCACCTAATTGGGATCAAGATCAAATCCTTCAATATTAATAACATGACCCAAAAAAATAATACTATGTGCTCCAAAGCAACACTTACTAGGGTTTAGTTTCATATGAACTTCTTTAAATCTTTGAAACACCAGACATATGTATTGAAGATGATCCCTCCAATTCAGGTTATGAATATTGAGTCATCAACAAAAATCTTTAGAAACTGGTTGTTCCAATCCTTGAACTCCTTTGCCATAATTTGTAAAAAAATACTAGTAACATTCTTTAGACCAAATGGCATAACATTCCATTCATAAAACCTTGATTTAATGATGATCGCAGTTTTTTTTATGTCTTCAAGTACCATCAGAATTTGCGAAAACCCTTATTGGAGGTCTAAGGTTGTAAACCATGTTGACTCTCCCAATTGATCTAATACATCATCAATGAGGGGCATGGAAAATGAATCTCATTTTGTTTAAGCATTTAGAGGTCTATAATCACCACAAAACCCTACTACCATCCTTTTTTATTAGCAATGTTACAGAACATGTGTATTTTAGTGAACTTTTATGCATTTTGCCTAGGTCAATTAGTGCTTAGATCTACCTATTTACTTCAGTTTCTTCTTAATAAGAAAATATGCCATGAGTCATTTAACAAAGTGGAAGCCCTTGCATGTTAATGGTATGTTCACTAATGGTGCAATAGCCTAGCTCACCTTTATGCCAAATGAATATATCTTGGAATTCTTCTAACAGACCCCACAACATTCTAGTCCGTTCTTCATCCAAATTTAATCACCCATCTTTATTTTGGATTTGATTTTGACCCATTTTTTGGCTAAATGACCGGATGTACTTCCTTTTTGCATCATCACTGGAAATAAATGAGATGTAAGTGTAAGAGTCTTGTTTGAAAATTGTTGAATTTTTTGTTCCTCCTTTTGAACACATTGTATCCAATCTACATAGTCATCATCATTTGTGTATTGTCCTTCAAATAGATTTTATTGTTGTTCCTGCAACACCAAATTTGAAATCTGCATTAAAACTTTTTCTTCCACAATTTAGTTCATCCCATAATTGCTTAGTTTTTCCATTTGAGTTGTTTACAATGGTAGAATCCTTGTGAGATTATCATTTGCATTTTCTTTTGATTCATTCATGTACTCATCAAAAAAGAATCATCACAGCAAATGGTAGAACCAAAAAGTTTGGAAGTCTATGCTTTTGCTCTTTGTAAGTGTTCCAAGCTGAAGTTGTTGAACTTGTTAATGTATGCCTCCTTTGGGTTTTCAACCTACTGAAACACATTGACAACATTGAAAGGTAAAACCTCAACTACAATACTTGGACCATTCCACACTTGTATCACCCCTTTGTCCACATTAACAATAGCTTTGATTTTCATGAGAAAATCAAGGCCGAACAATAAGTTGTAGTTGTTGGTATCAACCACCAAAAAAATCATCTAGTAGACCACCTTGCCCACCATCACAGATATGTCAATAATTCTTCCAAGGGCTTAAGTGATTATGCCAAAAGTAGTATTATAAGTCTCATCCCCTGAAACCAAATGGATGATGCCAAGTTTTCTAACCACACTTGTGGCCATGATTGACATTGATGCCCTAATACTAACTAATCCTTCAAGCAAGGCCTGATTGATTTTCAACAACCAAATGGAGCGTCTTATTGTGATTCATCTTATTGATGCAAACCTTTTTCATATTTGGTGTGGGTATTACAACAGCCACCTATGATTAAAATGTCTCAACATCCTTCCTCCTTCTAGTTAGTTTGACTAAACCTTCAAGATACTCTAGCTCTTTCGGAGTTATCAAAATAGTTTCCATAGGTGTCAAAGAGATTTTACCCTTAACAAAATGTGATTGAATTTTGGACCTGATGTTTCCATCTACACCCAAATTTCTTGCTTAGAATACCATTTCATTGTCAAGTAACTCTTATGCTCCTCCTTTAGATGTAGATGCCGATATAGGCCCAACCTCCTTTTAGGCATCTTGACACCAAAAAAGACATTGTGTTTCACCCCACATAATTGGTTTAACTTTGTTAGCGTAACTTTTTCATCATTGATTAACACTTCCAAGAAGTTGGTATGCAAATGGACCCTTGCCATGTTTTTCTCCAACACCTATCTTAAATATGTCCCATGCTGGAACAAAAAAAAAACATTTTAAACCACAATTTCTATCTTATGTCCCTCGCCACACTTGGCACATTTTGGCCTTAGATCGGCAAGTTTATGGCATGCAGATTTGGTGTGTTCTTCTAACCTGCATAGTTGACATTGGACAATGTTAGCTCCGACCAAATTAAGTTCATCTTTATATCTATTCCCCTCCCAAAGTAATTTACAAACATTTCATTAAGTGCTTGTAAATGTTTATTAGTATTGGTCTCTCCCAATGTTAATTCCTCCTCCCTTTTTTTCTTATAATGGATCATATGGGGTTTCTCCTATTTTTCCCAATACCTTCTCTACTGCAATTGCAACAATTAATAGTTTGTCCACATCCTAGTTTGTCCTTACCATGAACAACTTTCTCAGTTTTGGCCTCAATTTGGCCAAGAATCTCCTTCGCCATTCTACATCAAGAATACAACCTTTGACAAACAGTCTCTCCAACTTATCATAATATAGTTGAACCCGTTGTTTAGGTTCTTGACACACCACATCCATTTTCATCCCTAGTTTATCTTCATCATAAAACCCATACTTATGGTGAAGAAGTGCTTGTAATATTATCCAATCATTTGGAGTAGGATCAAGGTGACAATATTATTCTTGAGCCTTCCCCCTTAAGTTAAGTTTGGCAATTTTGAACAACTATTCTCATCCAACTTTCACACTTTTATAGCCATTTAAAGTCATTTTGTTTAATCAAAGATGTTTTTCCATATCCTTTCCCCAAAAGAGTTCATCCATTCATTTTGGACTAGTCATCTTATTTTGACAACTTGATTCTTACACATAATTAGTAGCCCTAAACTTCTCATTCTGGTTCATCTTCCCTTTCTTCAAACTCCATTGATTGAATCTTGTTGTATCATATTTTTTATACTATAATTAAGGTCGCTCCTACTAGCATATATGCAATTCAACCTTCCATATAAATTAATACAAAAGATCCAACAAAACATATGAAATTTTCCACTAGCGTAGGCCATTCTTAGGATTTGTCCCCTTCCTTAATTCTATTGTCTATCTTAGGTCTATAAAATTGTGCACAACAATTTTTTATGCTTATATCTATGGGTACCCATACATCCCTTAATCTAGGAAATGCAATAATCTTCTTTTTAACAACTTGCTGAACTTCAACTCATTTCAAAGGGCCAAAAGCTTGTGAAGTAGAACCTAATCTTTGAAGTTTGAATGATTAACCACTGCCTTCCATTAGGATCTGATTGTGTTTTTAACCACAAAGCTGCCTTCATGAAGAATCTTGCTTGTACCATCCCCACAACAATGTCCCCTACTTCTGCAATTGCTAGATCAAATCCAACAATGATAATAGTTGCAAACCCAATAATCTTTAATATTAGGGTTCTTCTACCTAGCTCAGTAGGAAAAGTCACTTCATCACATGTTAAAACTCTTGATTATATCGGTTTGTTCATGACTCATAGTAAACACCATCAAATGACTTGTAGTGAAAAGGATGTTTATGTGAAGAAATCAACTTGATTTCCTTCCACTACAAGACTTAACGTGTCAAAAATTTGAAGGGAGTATGATTATTCATCAGAACTTTCAAATTGCCATGTAAATTCTTGGTCCAATTTCTAACATAGTCTCTAGTTCATTAATCTAGATAAATTTCCACTAGCTTTGACTCTTAAGACCTTGTCTCCAATTTGAAACAAATGTTCAATTCAAGTATGAAAAACCTAATGAAATGGTTGGGGGATAAAAATGATCTTGGTATCCAACTATCATCCACTTTTGGAACTTGTTCTTCCTTTTCAAAGATAGAAGTAGATACATTAAGAAAGGTAGGAAGTAAAGAAAAACTTGCATTAAAATTGTGTAACATTTTTCCACCCTCCAACTCCATCATAAACCTTGCTCCATACCAAAGCACAAGTTCCAAAGCCACTGTGGTTGATTTTCATAGCCAAATATGTAATTTGTGCATGTCTAGGGTCAATGCCCATAATGTGCACCACCCCAAACCCCCCGTATTCAAAGTATTAGAACTACCACATACAGTTGGAAATTGTTCAAATCTTGGTCTATCAAATCTATGAGCTGTTTGCTACTCAAAATTCTCTTGGGTTGTTAATTCTTGGACAAATTCACTACTACCGGATCATGACATCTTGCAATCATGGTTTTACCTTAAAGTTGAACAAATATAAAATGGCTTTAACGATGAGAACTGCTTTACTACCAAAAGAGAGGGCTACAACAAAACCACATTTGATGACATAGAAATCAAAGGAGTTTTTGTCTTATGCTGAAATTCACAAAGAGGTGTGACAACAACTCAACACTGAAATTAATTAATACATACAACATTTAAACTATAGACTATGGACCATGAAGAATTATTACTCTCCAGCTTCTCTCTCTTGAACCCAATTGGTCTAAACATGGCAATTTATAAATCCAACCCTTGGCTTTAAAACATGAACCCCACCATAATTTCCCATAGCTTAAAACCCATGAAGTTGAACAAAAAGAAGGAATAAACACCCAAACTACCCATTATAGATCCCAAAATTGTTTCACTACACAATCACTTTTTTCCAAAATAGATCCCATAATACCTCAACATTGTGAAATTTATCCCCATCACAATCCTAATTGCCATAAATAGTCACTCATGAAACCCCTATAGTTTTCATCACCTTTTTCAATCAATCCCTACATTAAGCATTCATTACAAGAAAAGTTGTCTTTTGTGACTTGATTTATGACTAGGTTGTTAATCATGGAAGACATCTATGATTACATGACTATGTAGTCAAATAGTTAAGACACATCATTTAAGACACCTAGTCACAAGTGTGGTTCAATCACAAGACAATTAATGACTATGACTTTTGCGATTATAGAGTCATGGAGGTCGTTAGTGCTTGATGAGATCCATAAATTATGGCCATTGGATATAATTCATTAAATATGAAATAAATATGTTCTCCACCCACACCATGTAAACATATAGTATAAAAGCTAAAAACTCAACGTATATGTTATGAATGTAAGCCCTAGCCTACCTAGGAATGTAAGCTAGCTTAGTTAGTAAGTTTAGCTAGTTAAGTTAGTTCACTAAATTGCAAGTGTGAGGACTTGAACCTCTCACCTCCACATGGGAAAAAGTTTTTAACCCTCACATAACCATTGCACCACATAATTTTTACATGACAAAAATTTTCATCATATTGTTATAAACATTTTTTTCTAACCTATTTTATAAATTAGGTACCTAGATATTGACTTAACAACTTAAAATCTACTTAGTAACCTAGTAGGTACCTAGCTTGGTAAATAATAGGTAAATAGTACCTAAAATAGTAGTAAATAGGTAGGTAGGTAGGTAAGTAAATACTACTTATTTAGTAAATATGTAAATAGGTACGTATGTACGTATCTAGTAATAAATAGTAGGTAGGTAAGTAAGTAGGTAGGTACACACATATGTACATATGTGCTACCTATTAGGGTTTGCTTCATGATTACAAAATGTCTTCCATTTTGGCACTTTTTGCCAATCCAAATTTGCACAATCATCCATTCATTAGGTCATCACTTCATCCAACCACCAAGTGAGCCTTGTTCACTCAACAAAGAAATTTGGACACAGGTTTTAGTCACAAGTTCATCACATGTGTGAGGTAGCAACTATGCAGTTTCATCCATTTCAATGAAAAATACATGCATGATATAAATAATCTTTTTTTGGTGGAAAATTTTCATCACTTGGCAACAAAAAAAAAAGGGTGTGGGAAGGGGCCCAAGGATTTTTTGGAAAAAATTGCACCAAATGATTTGCTCATCATGCATCATAAAATTAAGTGTTTTGAATAGAGGGGGATGGGGTACGGATAATCATATTATTCTGGGGAAGAGTTAACTTTTTAATCAAAGAAACATTTGTGCTCTCAAGTTTTAAAACGACTCCAAGTAATGTTGCAAATTGTTTTGCTAAATTTTATTCAGATCTATCACTTTGGCAAAATTTGGTTTTTTTCACACAATAGGCCAAGCCTCATGACATGTGTGAAGAAAGCTTTGGGATTTCATCCATCACAATGCACAATATGTGATGTTTATTATGGCCTATATTTTACATTGAAATTGTAGTTTGACATTAAGCTATTGCACATATTAAACTACCTGAACAGTATAGCTTGTGTTGTCGGCTCAAGTTTAAACTTGTCACCCAACTAATTTTTCTTTCCAACATTATTTTCTAGAATGTAATTGAATTTTCAAAGAAAAAAATGATTCAAAATTCAATATCTCCCACACCTAAGGTATAAAAAATTCCAAATCAGTTTTATTAAATCATATTATTAAGACATAAGGAAGTCAGTTTCATTTTATTTCAAATCACATGCAAAAAAATTTAGGGTATAATTTTTCAATAAATAATTTACTTGAATTTAAATAGGGTACATATAATTCATTATATATATATATAATCTTCTAAAATATTAATTTTTTTTTTTTGAAAATACCTTTTTATCTCAAGTTCTTCCTAAAACAATTTACAAGGACTGATTTCCTCAACTATTGAGAGCTTTCCAACAACACCAAGAGTGCTTCCAAATTTTTCTATAATTTTCAGTTTTTATTTTTTTTAAAAATTTGTGAAAATTTTGTTTAATATTCAATAACTTCTCCACCATAGGTCACAACATTATGAAACTAATTTGGTGCAGCCCTACTCATCAAGCGCTTTCCAACAGTACCAAGGGCATGGCAATCAGTGTCTTTTTGTTTTTTTTTTTTTTGGACAAAATTTCGCCAAATTTCGACCTGAAAAATATTATTTGGTCCTACACACAAGATTTTCCATGGAAAAAATGACCCAAATTCGCCAGACTTTTTTGATAAAGTTCCAGTAGGTAGCCAAGAATATAGAAAGATTCTGTTTTTTTCCCTACTTTCATATCTAATATGTAGCCAAATCTGGCTAAATCATCTTATGGATAATCACCACCTCTGCTACATCACAAAATTGAAAAAAAGAACACTGATGGCAATAGATGCTAGGGTTTGGGAGATCTTGACACAACAAACAAAACATGGGGTGTGTGATACTGTGGCCGTGCCATTTGCATTAAAAAGTATCTTAAGGCGAAAGAAGAATTATGAAAACTCACATATTTCACCATGTGAAAGTATAATCTTCAAAAAATCTTCTAAAACAAACCAAAATCCTTCAAGATATTAGAACTCTATAACTAATCTCAATTTTCAACACAAGCCAAAACATCATCTTCAAAAAATCCTCATATAAAAATAGACCTATTATTACTACCTAAAGGACAAAATCCCTTAAGTTACTATACTCTATAATGAATCTAAACACAATATCCTTGCCTTGGTAGGCAAGGCCAACAAGACAAACCATCTACCCTCCTTTGCAAATGGATGTCAAAGTAATGTCAAATTACAATTCTAGTGTAACATATGTCACAATAAACATCACATATTTGTACATTGTAACAATGAAACCACAAAGTTTACTTGACACACATTGTGTCATGTGCAGCTGCCAATTTGTATGAGAAAAACCACATTTTGTCATACTAGTACCCTAGTTACAAGATCATCTTGATAAATTAGATCTCACAACACATAGTAAGTACCCTGCATGTGTGGAAAATCATGTGTTTGCAAGCTGCCCAGGTAGTTCCAAATTAAGGGGGTGATGGATCAATCAGCCGACTTCACCAAATTTGCAAAAACAAAACTTGATGATTGTTGTACAAATGATTTGAAAGCTTGGGTGTGGGTGGAGCAGCTGGATCCAATTATTAGAATACCAGGAGCTAATCTTAGCAAAATTCACAATCCCAGGAAAGGCTTCTCCAGGCCAATTTTGCCCTGCACATGATGAATTGGTCAAGTCCAAAGAATATATATATATATATAGTCCCCAGAAGCTGCAAACAAGTATACTAGTAATGCTCCTATTTTGTTTTCAGGAACCTGGTCAATGGGTGATGCAGCTACCAGCAGCTAGTCTCCTCTCTTTTTCACGAGTCCTTGTTCTTTTGTTGGCAAGAAATCAAACTTGCCTGGCAGTACTCCAACAGCAGCACCTCCACCAAACACTAACTACTACTGAGAGAGAAGTTACAAAGAGAGAGAGACAAGAAGATTGTAATTTAACTGCTCAATCCTGGTGTACTATAACATAACTCCTCAAGACTTTCATTTCCACATGTTTTGGAGATTGTAATGTTTGAAGCTTGTAATGCTCCGTGATAAGTTCATGTTATAATTGAATTTCTTTTGAATTTCTTTTGGAGAAACAATGGTGGCAATACTTAGGAACCTAAAACCCTAAACCTGCAAAAATAGTTGTATCATCCATTGTTGCATACTTTGTTGCCTCTGCCTGTAAAGGAGAGACTTAGAGAGATGTTCAATGTGAGTAACTAGTTTTCATTTGGTCTTGTGCATTTTGAGGAATATTCACCAGCTGTTGTACTATGTTCACTAACTACGAGTTCAATTGTTGAGCACTTCATGAAACAATTTCACATTTTGAGGAATGTTATTCATCAGGTGGTATCGTGTGATTTAATGTAAGTTCATTCTTGGAGAACTTTATGGAACATTTCTTATTTTAGTTGTTGTTGGTTTGAATAGTATTGTGGGTATAAGTGTAAATCATAGCTGCATAACACATCATATTCATGTAACATGTCATGTAAAACCATGTAAGTGTAAATACCCAAAAAACCTTTGACTTCTTCAACACGAATTTGTCTTATTTTCAAAGATGTTGAAATTTTCAATTTTTGATTTTTTCTTATAACAAAAATTTCTGAAGAGAAATCATTGAATATTCAAGAATATTTTATTTGTCAACATGAGAATTTCAGAATTGATTAATTATTTGAGAAGAATGTGTCCAAGCTGCCAAGGTACTTGGGGTAGCTGTGTAACATGTCATGTAAAATGGTGGAAGTGTGAATCACTGGCATAATGGGGGCAGTCTGAGCCATTGTGTGATGATGAGGCAAGTGCTTGCTTGTGAAATTCACAAAGTCTGTTGGGTTGTTTGTGATGAATATGTACATTGTGTTCAGGAAGCTTTGATGTTGAGCTCCAATTCCTGTTTCCCAAATTCACTCACTTCAGACATGGATTATCAATCAGCACCAAGAAGAAATGTTGGTTATGAAAATCATCAACTAGAAGTTGGGTCAAGAATTTGGCCATTGGTGTCGAAGAATTCACTTGAAATGAATACAATCAAGGATCATGGAAGAAGCTCCCAGTTTCAGATCCCAAGTGGTATGCAGTCTAGTGATTTGCAGTTGGAAAGATTGCCAAGGAAAGCAATGCCAACTCGTAGTAGAAGAAGTCTAACGAGAAGCTCTTGCACCCAAATGAGCTCCTCTGCTGCTACTGCTTCTTCTTCTTCTTCTTCTTCTTCACCCATTGAGCTTAAACCTAATTGTGCGCAAATTGTTGCTCAAGTTCCAGCAAGCAATTCAAGCCATAGACATGAGTTGCAATGGAGTCAAGAGTGTGCATTGAGTTCCAACAAAAGATTCTTGAACCCATTGGCAAGCACATCAGAGTTCACAGGTTGCACTGGAATGGACAAAAATTTCTTGTTGAAAGGGCAAGAGATTCAAACATGTCAAGCTGCTGGGGAAATGACATTCAAGCTGCCTCAGGGCCTTGAAGAAGAACATAGTAATCTTGGATCCATGACCAATATTCTTCCCAGGTCGAATTTCCAAGGCAAGTATCAATGTTTGGATCGCACTGCCAGGATCAGACATCATCATCAGGTGGCAAGCGGTGAAGCAGCAGGAGATCAAAAGATTTGGCCCGGAATTGCAGCTAGTAGCAGCAGTGAACATCGAGGAGCTGCAGGACTGCATGGATCCGATGCTGCAATGCGGAAATTTCTTTGGCCCTCGGCTGTCATAAGCAGCGCTGCTCGTCCTGCAGGTCCTGAGGCAGTGTGCAAGAGAGGGAATCATGACCGGAGCTGCTGCAATATGAGGACCAGCTCAAGTCGATCACTTCCTTCTTCACTCATATTACCAGATTCAAGGTCATGTCATCAGAGCTGCAGCAATGTTGTCGAGTATCCTAACATTCTGTCAAGCAAGAAGATGGCCAGGAGCTGCAGTAGTACTACAGAACCTGCAGCACAATCCATGCTTCACCTCTCTCACAATCGATCAAAGGCCAACAAGTTTTTCGAACGAGATGGGCTCAACTGTCGTTATCTATTGAGCACTGATGGGTCTATGCAGGAGTTGCTGCAGCTGGAGAATGGTAGGGGCTGCATCGACGAGCATCAGCCACTAGGCCTTCTTCGAGGCTTCGATGACTACTCATTGCAGCAGCACATTCATCCTCCTCCTCGACCTCGACCAGCTAGAAGAATGAACACAAGTTTGTCAATCACGGAAAAATTGGTCACTATGAAACTGTCAGCTGCAGCAACAGTCGAAGGTTCTGCAGCAGCTGATCAAGGACATGATGCAGCAAAGAATGGTAGCAGCTGCATCATCGCTGATCATGATCGTGAAGCTGCTGCCGAATTATTCAAGCCCGAATTGCAACGTAGTCATAGATTCTATGCAGCAGGAGCAAACACTGTAGCTCAAGAACGGCTAGTACTTCTTAGTTCGAGGTTTGACAAGATCAGTTGTAATGAAGAGTACTGCAGGAATCACGAGGTGGTCGATGATGTAGAGACGGAAGAAGCTGCTTCATGTGTCCATATCGACTTGGTGGCTCCTTCAGCAGCCAAGTTTCTGGTGGAGACTCTAGCAGTGGATGACGACGAGGAAGAAGACTTATCAAGTCCAGAGCAATCGGCGAGGAGGATTTCAGCTGCAGTTCCGTTCAAGTGGGAGGAATCTCCTGGCAAACCCAAAGCTCAAGATCAGAGCAGTAGTAGAATATTGCAGGGAATGCACGACGCGATCTTGCAGCCTAGCTTGTTGCAATTACCTCCGGGTCGCTTACAAGGAGTTGCTGCTGCTGCTAGCTTGCATTCCGCAACACACGACTGCAAGAGGACGACGACACTGCATGGATCCTCTCATTTGATCAGCTCCTCACCATTGCAATCAAATACTCGTGGAACTACTGTAGCTTCTGCAGCAAAGTTGCAGCTGCCTCTGAAAGTGCGAAGCTCGAGCAGCTTCTCTGCAGCTGCTGCAGGTCCCCAGCTGTTGCAGTCCCCATTTAAGAAGTCCAGCTTTGATGATCATGCAACACCTGAAAACAAGCAGTTTCAAGGATCAACGATTGCTTGTTCTCATCATGGGCTTGAATATCATACAGATCTAGTTCATCCCGCCACTGCAAGCTCCAAAAGCTTGTCCTCCAATGCAGGAGATGATCAAAATGCTGCACCTTTCATAACTAGCGGAGATCAGCTTCTTCCATTCTACGACCGCATAGCAAACGTGGAGTTGTTGAACTCTGATCCAGGCTCATGTGGTGCAAACGCCATACAAGCTGCTGCTGATGTTGCAGCTTCTTCAAAGAGAAGAAGCAATTCTTCTTCCAAGAGCTTGAAGAAGCTTCATCCCACCAAACTTGACAAATCACAGATTGCTGTTGTGAGTACTTACCATCTTCTCCTTTGCTGCCTGCAACACCCCAACTGTGGGTTTCTTCCTCTTCTTCTTCTTCTTCTTCTCTTGTACTTATGACTTGGCTTGATTGTTTACCTCTTCCATGACATTATCCTCTCTGCTGCAAATTTTACAATTGAACTGCATTCCTTCTAATTCCCATCATCCTTGCATCATTGTTTTTTCAATATGTTTCAATGAATTTCTCTTTTCAATTCCTGAATCCCAATGTTCATGATGATCAAGCCCATTCTTGATGGTGGTAAAGATTTGGAGGAAGTTCAGCTACAAGACCAATTAAATATTGGATTGTGTTGCTGGAAAACATGTGTTTTGATTTTCTTGTTTCAAAGTCTCAAACATATCAACTGATGCACAATAATTAATGTCTAAGCTCTTGAACTTCAATAAAGTGGCCAGTTTTTTTTTTTTTTTTTTTTTTGGGTTTTTTGAATGGCATTTTAGTTTTTTACAAATTTTAAAAAAGAAGTTCTTTATGGAAGTTTGCAGGGGGCAATGTTGAAATCCTTAAAGAATGTT
>Ga0116231_10001600_pt1 | contig 46663 bp, 32 predicted proteins | sample S1TSphgellanicum_2_FD_89695 | JGI IMG/M metagenome (GOLD analysis project Ga0116231, IMG submission 89695) | Host-associated microbial communities from peat moss isolated from Minnesota, USA - S1T2_Fd - Sphagnum magellanicum MG | ecosystem: Host-associated > Plants > Peat moss > Unclassified... | reverse complement strand
AGGGACAAAGGAGACGAAGAGAAAGAACGCCACCGAGATTAGGCGCCCGACCCTAACTCATGCGCTTGCTGCTGGCCCGCACCCCCCCCCCCCCCCCCCCCATCAAACCCGAAGAAAATTTCCGGGGAGGAGGAGGCCAACAACACAATCATCTCGATCTCAGGAGATGAATTCTCCATGTATCGTCTGTGATGGAATCTGATAGTTTGTCATTGTGGAGAAGAAATCCTGTTTTTTGCAATGTTTTGATGTTTTGTTTTTCGCATACTGAGTCAGATTTCGTTTGTGAGGTTTGAGCATTTTAAAACTGTTGTAAAACTTTTTTGGGATTTGCTTCAGAGAGTTGAAACTTGGTGTGGAGGCGAGCTTGGCGAGAAATGGGAAAGGCACAGGGCTACTACTCATGCGATGATGAGTTCGAGATATGCATTGAAGAGGAGGAGGAATTCATGAAGAGGAAAAGGAGGAGTAGAACTCTGGCGACTCACCCCAGTACCAGGTTTGGGAGCTCATGATGCACAGCTACAATCACAACTTGCATTAGTATGTGAAGGCTTTCACAGAAAGCATGTTGGAAATTGAAAATCTGCGAGAATTTGACTGGGTGCGCCTTTTTGTGATGGGGTCTTCTGACCTAGGCTAAGCACAAGCTTGACGAAACTTTTTGCGCCTCCTTAGCAGAAGCCATGGAGAGGTTTTCTTATGTGGGGCAGGCCAAGTAAAAGATTCCAAGGTGCCTTCTTCAAGCAAGCGGCCTGGAGATTGACTGACTGACCATGTTCATTGCTACATGTTTCTCACAGGTCAGGTTTCCATGGATTAAGATAGGACACTCCTCAGAGAGGCAAGGTCTGCCTGGAATTCTTCACCAAAAAAAAAACAAATAGGCTAGTACATGAGGTCTTCTGGAATTCTTTGCCAAGAAAACAAACAGGCTAGTACAGGCTGACAAGCCATGATAACCTTAAAAGATTGCAGTGTCTTGCTAGAATGTAAATTACAACACTAGCATTTCAGCTGCATTCAGCATAAGAATCCCATATGAAATCTTCAGGTAGATCACAAATCTTAATGTACATATAATGATCAGGCTAGATAAGATCAGACACAGGCAACCGAACTAAAAACCATGCCTACAATCATTTGTGGATCATGTTCAAGCAGCAGTTTCAGGACAGTATCTGGGTTTGACAATCTTGTATCGATCAGGCATGTCACAAACAGAGAGCAATCAATGCATATTGATTCAGGGTGTGCTGTTGTTGCCAGATGCATCAGAATCTACAGTTGAAACTGGCAACAATTGTCATTGAAAAGGCAAGATTAGACAAGAACAACAACAGCAGTGGCAGCAGCACTCAGAGGAAGAGATGTAAACAGTAACAGGGCTCCCCTGGTGGGTTGTAAGAAGCTAGAAGAGTCAAAAGTCATGTTTCAAACATTGAGAAGTCCCTGACGGGGTTGGAATACAACAATGTAGAGTTTTGGAGATCGGATCTACTACTATTAAACATGAGTGAGTGAGTGAGTGAGTGAGTGAGTGAGTGAAGCTTCATCTAGAAAGGAGAAAAAATCAGTACAGTAGCTCAAGGACTAGTCAGAGTGGCTGGTGCCTTGGGTGCATTTTTGTCACCATCTTGACCTGCAGTGCTACAATAGACTTGTAATCCCAGTAATGCTTCCTCCCACTTTCTTGCAGGACCCTGCCATCATCCGTACCCACATGGGTGTTTTTTGTCAGAGAAATTGTCCTTTCTATATGCATTACTGTGAATGTAGATACTGTTTTACCATCTTCAGGTTTTGCTTAGTATGCAGTGGACAAGGGGTGAAAAAGAAGCAGGTAGTGGGAGCAAACCTTCCATGAAAGGTCTTGTGACATGCATGCTTGTGACATTCTTGTGTACTCTGCAGTGCCATACACTTTAGCTGCCCTCTTAATGGCACTGGTAAGCGCCTCAACATCTTCCGAATAGATCCTTTCACACTATTAGGACAACAACACAGTTTTTTGGGCAGTTAGATTTGCAGCATCTCTCTCTCTGCCAGCTGCTTTCATTGCTGACAAAGAACAGAAACACCTTGAGTTTATCACATGATTTGCAATTTTAGTGATGATTTCAGTAGGGAAGTGTAAGGGGGACCATACATTGATGTTGAATGCTCTTCCAATGTGAAATCCATTGACACCATCCTGCACTGTGTCCACTAATCCTCCTGTTGATGCAACAATTGGCACCTGTGCACCTACCAACAAGCTTCAGTTTGAAGTTTTGAGATGTGTGAAGAACAGTTGGTGACAATAAGCATCGTTGTTGGACTCACCCTTGTATTTCAGAGAACTATCTGTGAAAGAGATAGCCTTGATGAAAGAGATGAGCAAGAGATGGGACCCATACACACCGTTCCATAGCGCATAGCATGGAGTTGAATAAGGCCACATGGTTCAAATCGACTAGGCACCAGCATATAATCTACCCCAGCTGTAATCATATGTGCAAGTGGTGTGTTGAACTTCAAGATACTACGTGCTTTATCTGGGAATTTGAACACAAGCTGCTCAAGCTGCTGCTCCAAACTCTTCTTTCCTGTGCCCTGTCCAAAAGATGGTGGCCCTTGAATTTGATGTTGGTCACATGAGCAATTGTTTTGTCTTACAAATTTTGGTGAGCTGCCCTGTTGCAGCAGAGAAAAGTTTTGGAAAGCAGTAGAAGGATGGATTACAGGAGGGAAGGGCACATTACCAGCACAATCAGCTGAATGTCTTCCTTTAAGAAATCAGATGTAGCTTCTGCAAGGATGTCAGAGCCCTTTTGTTCTTCTAATCGACCAATGAAACCGAGGAGAGGAACAGTTGGATTGACAGGCAGTCCAACCTCTGCTTGCAATGCCTCTTTCAACAGAGGCTTTGCTGCTACCACCTGCAATATGTAAGTGCCCCTCTCTCCCACCCACCACCCAATTTCTGTTCAACCAAGTTCCTATGCTTACAGTTTCAGACGCCTCTTTTCTGTTCCACTTCAAACTAGCAGACCATCAAGAAGCTTTAGCAATCAAAAGACTTACTTGCAGATATTGTTAATTACAGATTTGCAGAGCAAGGCAATGCAGCTTCAGAGGACGATGACAATGTGACACATATACCCATGATGTGCCTTTATGAAATCAGTCGGAACAATTGAGAATTACTACATTGTGGAGTCACGATTCTTGCAACTGAGAGAGAGAGAAAGGAGGAGGAGGAGGAGGAAGCATCTGCTGGCTGCCACAAATGTCTGGTTCTCTGCATCACTACAAGTCAGAAAAAACTGTGACGGGAAATGGAAAAGGAGGTCAATCATACCGTATTACAATTGTAGCGAATTGACAGGTGCTCGTCTTCCAAAGGGTCCCACTCTTGCACATCCATGCCATTGACAATGCCCAGCACTCCAGCTTTGCTGACTATGGTATCAAGCTCCACCCCTTTGTCAGGACCTGCTGTTAGTTCTTTGGCGTAGTTTGGGCTGACAGTCAAAACAATATCTGATTCCAAGAGTGCCGCCTTCATCCAGTTAATTTTCCGTTTCTTCCTCAAAGGTGGACACCTGGAAGACGTCATTGTGGTCAAGAAACTGGACATCAATGAATAAAACACAGCTCTTTACAGATCCACAGCCAGTTTTCTGTTCCAATACTACGCACTGTAAATCTTTGGCTACCAAGTCTTTCATGACAAGTGTAAGAAAGTCACAAATGGATTTGAAGACTTAAACCTGTCATTTTAGACAACATCTTGGCTCACTCCTGTTTGTCCGTTAAAACCCACCTTTGAAAATCCACATTGGTTCCATAATGATGCAAACTTTTGAGCTGCTCCAGTGTGTGATAACATTGTAAAGGAATAATCAACCTACCTATCGTAGAACTCAAATGAGCTGATAAATTCCTCTGGAAGACCCAATTGCTGGAAGTCGGAAAATGCAAATCTACCTTGATAGGCAATATTATGCACACAAAATGCCACCTGCAATTAACTGTTTGTTTGTTTTGATCTTTGGTCCTGAGATTCAACATATTATTTCTCTCACATGGAAGAAAGAACCTATAGTTCTCCTAACTCTTCCTATCTTCCTGGTAAAATGCAAGATTCATTGTGGTTTGGTGTTACATAGCTCAAGTGCAGAGAGGCATTTGAACTAATATGCTCAAATGAGTTGAGTGCACATTGCAGATTTCATCTGCTTCAACAGCAAAGACAACTATGCGATTCAAAGTGGTGGTCAGGAAGGAAGCAGCCGCATCTGAAGAGCACAATATGAAAGAATCTTATCTTGTTACAACAGCCCACCTTGGCACTTGGAAATTGACCAGAAGATTTGTAGATGCTTTTCAAGTAGCAAGGAAGCAGAGCTGTGTGCCAGTCATTTGCAACAAAAACAACATTCTCACCTGCAATGCGAAGGTGAGTGGACCACAACATACAGGAGAAGAATAGGGCTTAAACCAGGACTGTATGGCTTCTACTGAAGAATGTGAAGTAGTTTTTCATTCATGATTTTTCAACACAGGAAGTCTTGCTGCTGTGGTGGATGGGAGAGTGAAAGATTTGGGGATCAATCCCATGGGGGAAAAAAAATAATCACCATATGGTCCACTGAAGCCTGTCCCACTGTTCAGATTCAGTATTCGCACAGCTTCAATGGCTGCCTGCACATTGAAAAAAGCCATGTTTTTGCAAAATGAAGCTCATGATATAGGTGGTGCACATGGAGAAATGGACAAGTAAGCAGTATCAGACCTTTTTACCTTGGCAAGGAGACAGAACCGAAATTGGTTGTCATAATAGTCTACTCCTGTTGTCGGGCCATAGATTTTACTGCGTGTCTTTCCTCGCACCTAAACAACAAATTAACACAACTGTAATGGCAACTGAAGCAAAACAAGCACATGATGGTGGTGGTATACCATCATCACATTGTGCATTATTCTTCACCATTTTCACACTCTTGTGTGAGATACTCTGATTGTGTAGGACCATACAAGCAAGTTGGAAAGAAAGGAAGAAAAAAAAGCACCTTGGCAAGAAAGCGGGGATGATCCACAAAGACACGATCAACACCTCTCTTAAAGCAGTGGAAGAAGCGGATTGTCTCCTTCTGATCTGCAACTGTTACCTGCAATTGAGGCAGGGCATCACCCCCACCATCCTCATATTTTTGACAATTGATTTCTTGAGAAATTTCTTAGAGAAAGAATTCTGGACTCTAAGTGCAACTGCCAGAATTATCATGGCACAAATAATGAGAGTACAATGCCAGGCCAGGTATTTAAGCTGAAGATGGAAAATGTCTTTTCTGTGAAGAAGTACGAGCAAAGAATCTTAATCAAAATCCAAGACTACATGAATGGAAAATCATCAGACCTCAATAGTCACATCTGTGTCCCATGCATCCTTGTACTGATCATAGCGAGGCGAGATTGTCATAACTCGATGCCCAAGAGCCTAGCAGGTATCACAAAACAACAGTTCATCAGACTTGATCAGACTCTTCTTTCTTCTTCTTCTTCTTCTTCTTCTTCTTCTTCATTATTCTTCTGAAGAATTAAGAAACCACATCAACTTTGATCATCAGACTCTTGTTCTGAAGATGAAGATACAACTGGCATTTGTTGGAGTCGAGTCTTCATCAGTCTCTTGTTCCGAAGCTGAAGATACAAAACATGCAGAGAGGATGATGCTCTTGTTGGTAGGGTGGGTTGCATATGGACAAGATGAAGAAGGAGAAGAAAGTCTCATATGGGTCTCATTCTTCCTAGTGGGGAAGACGATCAACAAAAGATTTGCATGGGATTTAGAGAGAGAGAGAGAGAGAGCTTACTGCAAGAGCAGGGGGCAAACCGCTGAGGACATCACCTAGTCCTCCGGTTTTGCTCCAGGGGGCGACTTCTGCCGATACAAACACAATGTTCATCATACTGCAGACTGGCATGATGGCACCATGAGCAGCTGCTCTACTTGGGAATGCGGCAGGTGTGCGGCGAGTTCTGAATCTCCGCTTCCACCTGCTCTCTTGTGGATTCATGCCATCCATCTCATGTCGTCGTCGTCGTCGTCGTTGTCGTCCTCCCACAAATGTCGTCGTACGTAATCCTTGAAAACTCACAGCCATGAGACGAAGGTCATGGCGAACACGACGGTCGCAATCTTGGTGCATGATTGTGTGTGTGTTTGTGCTGCTGCATTTGGGCTTCACTCTGCAAGGTTCAACCCATGTAGTAGCTCCTGTTGCCGCAGCAGACTCGGATCCGGAGCCCACCCACCACACTCGTGGTCCTACCGCAACGACTGCCATGCGCGCGCGCTCTCGCGCTCTATGCTTGAAGCAAAAACACGAACCCCAATTGTTCCCGACTGATTTTTTCTCGAACCCAATTGTTCTTGACTGATCTTTCCTCGAACCCAATTCTTCCCCACTGATCTTTCCTCGAACCCAATTGTTCCCGACTGATTTTTCCTCGAACCCAATTCTTCCCGACTGATTTTTCCTCCAACCCAATTCTTCCCAACTGAATATTCCTCGAACCCAATTCTTTCCGACTGATTTTTTTTTTCTCTAACCCAATTCTTCCCGACTGATTAGAACACCAAATTCAGTGCAGGTTTTTTTTTCCCCGCACAAACAAAAATGGAATCCAAAAACACAGGAGGAAAAAATAACTGAAAAAAACATCTCTCGAACCTACAACACCAGCCAGCCAGCAACCGTTTTGCTGCTGCTGCTGCTCTATTCACTAGCTACCCAACATAACATAACATCATGTCTGTTTTCACAACCCTGGTTTCAATCTGTACATAACAACAACAACAACAGAGATTATCTAATCTCTGTGATAATCTCTCTTGTCTATCTCTCTTGTTGTTATGTGTAAGAATTGTGTGCACCATCAAGCTGAGCTGAGAGATCATCAATGCCAATCACCTCACATGTCTGTTTTCACAACCACTTCTGGTTTCCAAATGTATATACAACCAGAAAATTTTCTGTTGTTGTTATGTGTGCTAACTAAAAACAATGTGCAACAGAGCTGAGAGAGATGATCAACATGATCAATATGATCAATATGATGATGATCAATTTACTCGCACACGCACGGTCTGCTTCAATTCAATTCCTTCAATACCCATTCTTGAGTAATTCCACCCAACAGTGCAATTTCACCCCATCATCTATCTCCTTCAACACAGCAGCAACAATGATATGCACATGTGAACCCAACCAATTTAATGGGAAGTTCTTTTGCTATTCATCCAATTTGTGATTGATGATTGTGGCTATGTATGCTTTTGAATCTTCATACTCCCCACATCAAATTGAATACAAATTTTCTCAAGATCAAGTCAAAATGCATCACATAACAAGGAGTGTTTGTGTCACACACTGTAGCCTTGCCATTTTACATTAAAAAGTATGTATCTTAAGGCAAAAGAAGAATTATGGAAACTCAAATATTTCAATCTCTCTACTACTAATTTTTGTTAGAACTATGTAATTGTGCAAGCTTTTTTGTTTGTGTTTTTTATTGTTTAATTGTGCTTTTGCTTGCTCTCATTGTTTATTATGCATGATTTAATTTCTTCATTATTATTATTATTATCTATTGAGCATAGGTCTATTTTTAACAAAGGATTTATCTTTAGAGACTCTTTTATATACCTATATATCACACTTTTGAAATTGCAACCATGTTATGTTTTCAATTCAAATGTTGGGTTTGTAACAACATTTTAATTCTTGAGTCTAGTTACAAGTCTAGTATATTTTTCCAAAACTTTGTTCCTTCTTTTTACAAAACAAAATTTGTAAATCATTTATTACAAATTTTATTTGTTCGATAAATATGGTCTACATAATTTATTTATTTTCAATTAATGTTACTTTTCCAAATATTATGGCTACCACTAGCTATTGTAAATTGTCAAACAGCTTTCAACAACACTAGATTGCTCGAAAATAGAAGCAATTCCCAAGGTGACAAAATGCATTAAAGAAGAGACCAAGGTTCAAACCAACACTCGGGTTAGTGGTTGGTACCTTAGTGACCATATTAATCCCCAAAAATGTTAGATTTGAACTTGGAGACGGTCCTGATTTGGTCGAAGGATAGCATATTTGTAATATTTAGAACTAAATTAAATTGATTTTGGGATTTTAACCATGGTACCAACCAAGGTGAGTGCTAGTTCACCGGAGGCTTAAAAAAGAGGAGGGTTGTTGAATACCTAGTGACCAATATGTTTTTGAATTTTTTTGAAAACCAATTTGAAGATAAAAATGCCCAAATCAAAAATCAAAAACCTTGTAAGTAGATCCATAGAGAAAGCATTAGATTTGCCATTTTTTCTTGTCTAAGAAAACATTTTGTGAGATGAACCTTGTGTCAAGGTATATATATACCAACCAATGCTTGGGGTGGGTTAACCCACTTTGGTTGGTAGGAACCACTAGTTCCAAGTAGGATGGTCCCCTTTTACACTTGGAGTCAAGGCCGAAAAAACCTTGGGGCCAACTTTGAGCATGTTTGACATGTTGTTTGGCCCCAAGGGTTCCAATTTTGGCCTCCAAAAATTCAATGGTATCCTTTTGCTAGCCTTGGGGCCCATACAAGGCCATAAAAGTTCAGCATTTTGGGGAAGAATTTAGCTCATTATCTTGAAAAATATAATTACAAAGTTTTCTAATCTTCAACAACTTTTTTTTTGTGAAAACATTGGTCTCTAGTCTCGTATGTTTCTCTTGTTCCTTGCATTTCAAACTTATTGTTGCTATGGTGATGGTCAATTGATGGAAAAATATATTTTTGTCAACAAAATTTGATATGTGAATTGCATGCAAATCGCTTAACCAAAGACCTAAAACTCCAACTCAATCTAAAGTTCTATTGGAAATCATCTCAAATAAGAATCTAAAAAACCAACCCACACTTTGAATCAGGAATCAACAAGCCACAAAAAGCTTAAAATGATCTCAACCCAAGGAATCAACAATCTCAAAAATTGGACTCAACCCGAAACAAATGAGTTTTAATTTTTGAAAATATTCCCTAAACCCAAAATCAACATTTCATCCATTTGTTAAACACACTAAACCCAAACCTGACAATTCCTCTCAAAAAAACCCTAACCCTAACCCTAACCCCACCAACACTAGTATAAACTATACACTAACCTACAAGATCTTTTGGTCAAGATATTCTCTCTTTGAATTGTACCCATTACATTTTGCAAACCAAGTGCTCACATACAAAGCTCTCTTTCTGCAACCATGTTAGTTTTGATAAAGCCTGGCATTTCTTTGGATTATCCATATGAAATAATTCTGAGCAATAAATATGCCCAATAAATGAGCCATAACATAATCAATAGATCAAATAACTCCCAAAATTTTAAAACAATTTATGCGCAATATCACAAAAGCAAGTGATAACATGGTGTTATCTCATGAGTCATGCATGATGTTCCATGAGTGGACCTGTTTTGTTTTGTTCTTGGAAAACATTAAGCAGGCCAAATGGTTTAGCCTAAATGGGTCTTTTTTGAAATCAACCATTTTTTATTTTTTTGTCTTGAAAGCTATGAAACATGCCAATGGTTTTTTGAAAATGGCTCTTCCGTTTGGCATTTTGTTTCAAAAATTGCCCATTTTTGAGATTTGGCATCATCAAGTGCCAATGATCTTAAATGGGTGAGTGTTTTTTTCAATTGGGCAATTTTTGTTGTGGAAAGGAAAATATCGTCAAGTCAATGATCTTAAATGGGTGAGTGTTTTTTTCAATTGGGCAATTTTGTTTTGGAAAGGAAAATATCATCAATTGTCAATGATCTTAAATGGGTGAGTGTTTTTTTCAATTGGGCAATTTTGTTGTGGAAAATATTATACAAGCCAAAAATAGTTGAGTCTTAAATGGTTTCTTTTCAATTTGTGGTCTGAAAAAGCTCTGTTTGGAGCTGACACAATCATACACAGAAGAGACTGAGATTGTGCTCATTGTCATCATCATGATTATGTTGGCCATGTGTTCGGTGCACACACACACACACACACACACACAAGAAAGAAAGAATCCTAGTGGTTAAGAACTGACAATTTTACTTACACCAGGCCCATGAATATCATCATCAGCTTTTTTGTGAATGGATGCATTAACTTCCCTTCAGTTTGAGAAGGAAAAAAACCTTAACTTTTTGCACTGCCACATTGAAATCATCAGAACTTTTTCTGCACTACAATTTTTATCATATCTAGGTAAGCATTTTTACAACAGTTTGTGGAAGGAAAAAAAAAAAAGCTGCCTGCAAGTTATGTTTTTTTAATGGGTAGCCAGTTGTTGACTGAATTCCAGTTGCATGCATGCATGCATGCACACTTGTGGCAAGCATCTTTGGTGCAGTTTAGTGCATATCATGTTTGTTGGGAACTTTGTTGCTTCACCCGCCAATCCCACCCAAGTACCCTAATAAATGGTTTATCAGGTCTTGTTGCATTCTTGTGTGAAGGTTCTCTTGGCAAATGGTAAATGTCTCGCCTTACGCAAGTCCCTTCTTTCAATAATAGCCCTGATGTTATTTGAACGACATTGTCTTTAATATGCATCGTGCATATGACAGGGCTGCTGATTTTTGCAGGGGTGGCTGATTCTGCCTTGACACACTTGTATCATGCCTGTATTGCAAGGCAGAATTGCCCAATTTTGTCACCCACCTTTCTCTGGTACAAAATTGTGTTTCCTTCGTCTATCCCAAGGGAAAGTCACCCACCTTTCTCTAGTACAAAATTGTGTTTCCTTCATCTATCCCAAGGGAAAGGAAGAAAAATTGGGCTTCATACTGTTCTCCATGATGATAAGGGTATCTCTTTCATCAATTTCCAGAAGAGGAAGACCAATTCTTCTTCTTTTCACTTGGGAGTCGTGCAAAGGAGAGTGAAAAAAAAAATTAAAAGGAGAAATAACAGTTTGTGGTCGGTTAGAGCTTTGCCCCAACTGATCTCACAATCTCCCTGTTGAAATTGTCTTGAGAACTGAGTGATAGATTAGAATGCAGGTATGTCCTTGCATGCAGAGTCCTTGCTTGCTGTTTCCATACAATAGGCAGTACACAACGTGATGACAAAGGTTTGCAAGTAAGGGTTTTTCCATAAAACCCAACACAGACTGCAATAAAAGCGCAAGAGTACAAAAAAATGTGAAGCATCAACAACTAGGGACGTGAGGAGTTGTTGGGTGTTGTCAGACACACATCAACTCCTCATGTCCATATTATGCCACCACTTCCAAGACATTCAAGAAAGGCATTTCACACTCTTTGTGACATTTCCAATCCTGGAGGAAGAAAACCCACTTACAAGTTCCAGACTCTGCCAATTGGCAATTTGGACTAGGGTTTAGGGTTGTTGGGCAAAACCCCACCCCTGATGGGTACCCAGAATAAATAACTATCAAACTGTGAAAGGATTTTTACCATGAATACACACACACATATTTATACTAGCAACCATGAATACTTTTTAGTCAGATACTGTGAAGTTGACATACAAGATTATTATGGAAGGTAAATTCAAAAACAGAACTGAAGATGGCGACAAAGAAACAGATGTGTGTTCTGTTCTTTGATGAGTAAGTCAAAAAAGAATGATAGATGCAAAAGACAAACGCCAATCAGAGGATGATGCCTTACAGGGAGGAGAAGAGTCCTGTCCACTAGTCCAAACTCCATGTATACAGACCAGACAGCAAAAGGCAGTATATGACAGTGAGATCCAATCTATGCTCAACACCCATATCTGTATCGGAGTATAGAAACCCATTTCAAACAATCTCTAATCTAACTTTGATTACGGCATAGCTAGAGCTGTGACTCTTTATCAGATGTGAGGAGCCTTCATGTAGGCAAGTCTTACACACTCCATGTTTACAGAAACCCCAATAGCAAAAGACATTCTACAACAGTGAGTGAGATCCAAGCTGTGCACAGCACACAGCATCTGTATTGGAGTGCATCAAAACAGCCATTTTTTTGCAATGTTTTATCTAACTGTGATTACAGCATAGAGCTCACCCAACTCCTTATAATTGGATGTGAGGAGCCTTCTTCATGTAGGCAAATCGTACACTAGTTTTAGTCACCTCTCCACAAGTGTGGTCTGTATTAATTTCTCTCACTAGAATACCCTCTGTACAAGGAAATAAAGACAGACCCACCAAGGTGGTGCCAAAATCACTATTGCAAAAAAACACTATGTGATTCATGTATGTTATTTCTTTATTGTGAAGGCTACAAAGGGTTGTTTAGAGTGAACAAATATGTGGTAGAAAGAGCCGGATCACATGTGTGGAAAAAACATCAGCGGCCATCATTGGAAGTGAACGAATCAGCAAAGCCGGAAGGACGAGTGGGAAGACTTACTGTGGTGTCATCCAGGTTGTCATTACAAATGGAATCACCATCAAAGGCTTGCCATTGCTTCAAGGCCTGTGGCAGAGTGAGCTCCAAATCAATGCCTGCGCTAGACTCACCATCAAAATTCATGGGTTTCCATTTCTCAACCAGAGGTGCGAGCACATTGACTGCATGACCCATATCAGGTCGCTGGAAAGGTTCTCTTGCTGTGCAATGAGTTGCCAGCTCCGAAACCACACAAATGGTCTTGAAAGTTTCATCGTCATCATCATCCTTGTTGTCATCATTGTTGTTGCTGTTGTTGCTTTTGGGATGATTTACTTGAATTATTGGATCAATTGCTGCAAGCAAACTCTCTTTCTTGCCATTCATGCGTCTAAACCATGTCACAAGATGCATGTTCTCTTCTGCTTGTGTCTCATCCAATGCTCGTCGCCCTGTCATGAGTTCCATCAGCACAACACCAAAGCTGAACACATCCACCTTTGTTGTCACACGTCCCGTGACTGCATATTCAGGAGCTAGATAACCAAAGGTTCCAGCAAGCCTCGTCTCCACTGAGAATTTGCCTTCAGGTGCAAGCTTCACCAGTCCAAAATCTGAAACCTTGGCTCGAAAATCATCCGTCAACAAGATGTTGGAAGGCTTCAGATCTCGATGAATGAAGCTTCGATGTGCCAGGCTATGGAGATACTCCAATCCACGTGCAACATCAAGTGCAATGGATAGTCTCGTCGACCACGAGAGGGCCTTCTCATTCACCTGCTTGTAATCAAATAGATGCTGGCTAAGAGGCCCATTGGGGAGATACTCATACACCAACAGACGCTCTGCACCCTCTGCACAGTAGCCCAAGAGACCAACCAAGTGTCTGTGCTTCACCTTGGTAAGGACCTCAATCTCAGCTTGGAATTCATTCAAGCCTTTGCTGCTCACAATTGCAGCTTCCATTCTCTTGACTGCAATCTTCGTCCCATCTTCAAGCTCCCCTTTGTACACCACCCCAAATCCACCTCTGCCCAACACATTCTCCTCTGAGAAATTGTTGGTGACAGCTCGCAGCACTTGTATTGATATCAGCATGTTGCCACCACCTGCCTCCATCACCTGGACTTCTTCCCCACCACCTGAGATGCTGCTTGCATTTGTCGTCATGCTCATCGTGGTATCACCACCTCGAGTCGCAGTTGTGCTTGCTGCTTGATCCACAACCACCTTCAACACATCCGGATCTGAGCCCGAGTCCTGGGGATGCACCACGACAGCATTGGCATTTTGAGCTCGCAAGAACCCATGCCGTTGCTTCTTCCTCTTCTTACAGATACACAAGACAGCAATTGCCACAAGAAGGAAGATTCCAAACGCACCACCAACTCCCCCTGCAATTGCTGCCACAGAAGAGGAGGAGGAGGAGGAGGATCCTGTTGCATTTGCTGGAGCTCTGGATCCACTTGGATTTCCAAGACCCGAACCTGGTTGGGTTGGTGAAGATGAAGAAGAAGAAGCTGCTGGACTTGAACCTGATGTGGTTGGGGAAGATGAAGAAGAAGGAGAAGAACCTGTGATGGGTGCAGCAGCTCCTCCAGCAGGAGCTGGAACGGGAGAAGAAGAAGAAGCTCCAGTAACAAGAAGAGCATTGCCAGCATACAAGAATGCAACAGATGTAGGAAACTTGGGCAACGGTTGTGTGAGATTGTTGTCGCTCACGTCCAGCTTCGTGAGCGTCTTGAGACCCACAAGCGCCTCAGGCACAGGGCCTGTGAGATTGTTCCCCTTCAAGATGATGGTGCTAAGCGAAGTCAAGTTCGCAAGCGAGGGAGAGATGGTACCCGACAAACCATCGTTAGAGAGAATGAGCGACACGACATCGCCAGCAGCATTGCACGCAACTCCAGTCCATGCGGGAGCAGCTGTGCAAGGATTGGAACCTACCCAAGTCTCCGCCACGGCTTGTGGGTAGCCGGCAGCAGCAAGGAAATCCAGCAACGAGGAAACAGAGACGGAGCAGACAACTCCCGGAGCACCACAGTAAGTCCCATTGTCGTGGACGAAAGTAGCAGCGGAAGGAAACGGCGGGAGCTCTCCGTCTAGTGTGTTGCCGTTAAGTACCACATCCGTCAATGGCAAGCTCGCAAGCGACAACGGCAACTGACCCACGAGCTGATTGTTGTTGAGACGCAAGCTCGTGAGCCCCGCCGCGCTTGCGAGTCCTTCGGGGACAGAACCCGTGAACTCATTCACCTGCAACCACAAGACGGTGAGCGATGTCATGCCGCCGACGGGAGTGATGCTCCCATTCATCGCCATGTTGTTGAGCTCCAGTACTTGTAGATTGGAGCTTGCAAACGAGCTCGGGATTCCTCCCACGATGCTGTTGTAAGCTAGCCCTAGCACACGCAACGCCGGCATTTGATCACCCAGAAAAGAAGGCAAAGCTCCGTTAACCCCCGCGGAAGTCATGGAGAGATTTGTCATCACCGTGCAAGCTTGCACATCTGCAGGTATGCTCCAGCCGCCGGAGCTGCTGTTCAGAAGTGGATTGTAGTCGAGGTACAAAGCTTCGATCGCTATGAGACCCACGAAGAAATCTCCCGGGATGCTGCTGAAGTTGTTGTCGTCCAAGTACGCGAACTGCAGATTGGAGAGACCCGAGAGCGTCGGCATGGCGCCTGTGAACTTGTTGAAATTCAGCTCCAGGAACTGCAGCTGCGAGAGCTGGTTGATGTCAGGTGTGACTGTTCCTGTCAACCCGAATTCTCGCACTCTCAGCCACAACACATTGCCGGATGCGTCGCACTTGGTTCCATTCCAGTTGCATGGATCCGGATCCGTCCATGATGATGGCGGGTTGGTGATCCCTTGCTTGAAGTTCTGCAACACCACCATGTCCGAGGCAGGATCTGCTCGCACTCCAAGCAGCAGCATCCCCGCCGCCACCTCCCACAACAGTAGTAGCACCATCGGCATCGATTCTCCTCTCCTCCTCCTCGTCGCCATTTCTCTCTACAAATGCTTCCGCAGCATCCTCTTCTTGCTTCTTCTCTTCGCTACCCTCTTGCTGCTGCGACAACAACAACAATCTCTACCTTCCAGCACACCAGCGACACAACTGGGCGCCACCATGCATACGTCTGTCTCCGGCTTCCTCTGTGCTCACTCCAACCACCGTCGTCGCTTCTGTGGTGGGATGAGCAACAGCAGAGCTTCACGTCATCACAGCTGACAAACTACTGTCGTCCTCAAGAAGAAGAAGCATGGGTCCAGATGTCTCTCTCTCTCTCTCTCTCTCTCTCTCTCTGCTTCTTCTCTTTCTTCTTCTTCACTCTTGCTCTTGCACAACCAGAAAGAACACCAGGAGCAGCAGCTAGCTACAAAAGAACCCGGGTTCGTTCAAGAGCTTCTTCTTCTTCTTCTTCTTCTTGGTGTCAGCATTGCAAACTAGAAGAAACTCTAACCTTCACGAAACCACAAACAAACAAACGACAAACATTCTACCAAACAAACACACACTCTGCAAGAAGATCACAGCAAAGATTTTTTGGCATGGTCTGTACAAGAAGACAGCCAGAAAGACAGAGACGAAGCTAGCTAGTCTCTCTTCTATCTAACTCTCCGTTGCCGCTTCCACCACCTCACAGCTCCACAGCTCCAGCACAAGTTCCTTGTTCCTTGTGTTAGTTACTCTAGTGGCCAGACAAAACATCAAACCAAACTTCCATGCAAGAAAAGAAAAAAGAAGAAGAAGAAGACGACGACGATCACAACTAAGAAGAAGAAGAAGACGGCGACGACGAGAACGAAGAGGTAGAAGAGAAGCTGGTTGTTCGTTTTTTGAGGAGGAGGAGGAGCTGCACCCCCTTTTTTTTGCAGCAAAAAGAATCGAGGAATCACACCTGAATGAAATCCGGAAATGCTGATGATGATGATGGTGATGGTGATGGCATTACACTACTGCAGTGTAATGGTGATTTTCTGCGCCGCCGCTGGACTCGGATTTTGACGATGATCATGGATCTCTAGTGTACATCCTAGGAAGCGGAAATTGGGAGAGGAGGAGGAAGAGAAAGGGGAAGAGGGAAGGAAGGGAATCACTCGTCAGACAAAAGATGGTGTGATTCTTCTTCTTCTTCACCTACCCAACATGTGAAAATTAATCCTTCCTTTTGCTGCTTCGGCAATGCACATGGCGGCTGTCAAAACAACAACAACGACGGCGACATCTAACAACCCCACCAGCTAGCTAGCTAGCTGCTGCTGTTCTTTGCCTGCTGTTGCTTGCTGCAAATGGGTGACTCTTTTTTTTTTTCTCTTTCTTTTGCTGCCATTTCTGGCAAATCCGAGTTGTCTGCTGCCATGGATGGACCCCACACTGATCTGTTTTGGAGTGACGCGCGGAAGTATCGCAGCTGATCTCTCTTCTTCATGATTCCTCTTCTACAAAAAGTCACACTCTCTCTCTCTCTCTCTCTCTCTCTCTCTCTCTGACTGACTTCCCAGGAGTTTCCAGGAGGCTTGCTTGCTTCGTTGCTGGATTGGTTGGTTTGTCTGCCGTTCCTCATGCTCGGCTGCTGCTGCCGTTGTTGTTGTCGTCGTCGTTGCGCACAGACTGTTTGGGCTCTTGCCCTAATCAACGCAAAGATCGGAATCTAGCTACAGGAGGAGCTTCCAAAAAAACCCCACGCATGCAGAAGCAGCAGCAGCAGCAGCAGGGACGACTTTTCTGGTCTTTTGTTTTGCACTTGCTTCTTCCTCTCTTAGCAGTTTCTTCTGATCTGCAAACCGGATCTGCTGGGATTCCGAGAGCAAATCTGCTGCACAAGTCTTGCTGACTGATTGATTGCCTGATGACTCCGACACTCCAGAGTCGTCGTCGTCGTATGGCAATCTCTCGAAAAACGTTTTAGGGTTCCTCAATCCTCTTCTTCTTCTCCTTCTGGTTCTTCTCTCTCTCTCTCTCTCTCTCGCTTGCGCGTGCGCTCTCGTACTTGATTCTGGCTTTCTCTTTTCTTTCTCTCTTCTCTCTCAAGGTTTGACAGTTTGGATTGATTTCCACCTACAGTCTTCGAGAATCTGAGAGCAGATTCCGAGAATAACAAGAATTTTGAAGACGGCGGCAAGAATACATTCAAGGACACGCTCTCTGTAAGAAAGCAAGCTGTTCCTTAAACCCTAATCCATGCTATTGTATTCCTGCACTTTGCTTCTGAAGTGATCTTTGAGGGAGGAACAAGACAGGGAGAAGAATAATCCTGAGACACAATTGTGTTGTCAGAGTTGTTGTTGCTGAGATCACAACATCCTGACTGCGTTCTCACTCAGGATTTGCTGTTGATCACAACATCCTGACATTGTTTTCACTCAGGAGGACTTCTTGGAGAGAGAGAGGAACTCTGTTGCATTGAACAAAAAATCCTAATCTCCTGCACACCATTTCTTGATTCTCGACACCAGAAACCCCTGTGCTAGTTTCTGATTTCTGAACCCTCTCTGATCTTGAATGTTGGGCAGACTCTCTCAGAGACATATCCAGACTGCATGCAAAGGTTTGAGCATTCAGTTATGTAGCTGAGAGAACCTTGGAACTCTTGATGAGTAACACCTACTGTACAATGTGATGTGCAAAAGGGATCCTCCTGAAACTCGACATGTTTTCAAAGCTAACAAAAGGGGATTTCTGTGTGTATGTGGTGGCATTGTGGTGTTTTGGTGGACAAGAAGATGGAGCTTGGAGATCGAGCACTCGGTTTGCTCCTGTTGCTATTCAGCTCCACCCTCTTTGCCTACTATACATTCTGGGTGATCATCACAGTAAGTGTTGACTCCACATCTCTCTCTCTCTCTGCCCTTCTCTGTCTCTCTGTCACTGCCCCCCTCTCTTTCTCTGTGTCTCTGTATCTTTCTGTTTTTCTCTTCATCAGAGCTCAGTAGGAAGTAGTCTCTTTGTCTTGGGATTTTTTGTCTTAGATTTGTATGTGGTTATGTTTTGCTCATTTGTGGGTTTATCTTTTGATGTGTGTGTGTGTGTGTGTGTGTGCAGCCATTTGTGGACACAGATCACTTTGTTCACAACTACTTTCCTGCGCGAGAATATGCCATCATCATTCCTGGCCTTGCTGGAGCTGCACTCATCTCCTTCGTGCTTGTCTTTGTGGGAGTTGTGATGGTGAAGTCACAACATGCAAAACCCAAGGCCAAGACCAGCTGACAAACAGTCCTCTCTGTCACCCCATGAGAGAGACAGATGATCACAGATCTCATTACTGTTGTGTATACGTACCATTGTGTAGACAATTTCAAGCTCAAGAAAGACATGTCCTGTCACCAAGACATCTATCTGCAGGTAAACCATGTTTATGGAACTGCCACCTTTTTTCTTGCATAGATGCTACTGCCGCTGCCACCACACATTCAGGCTGCACATCAGGAGAGATGTTTTCCACAGTGATGTTTTCTTCCATCACCTACTTTCTTCCATAGCCTACTTCCATTGTCACCATCTTCTGGATCTGTGAAACCTTGGACTTGCGAAATTCTTTATGACCAGTGAAGGATCAGTCATTGCCAGGAAAAGGGTACTACTGGCATTTACAAGCAGACCTTTTTCTAGTGTGAACTACTAGACATTTTTCAGACCGTATTATCAAAACCTGGTGTAATGTTCTGGATACAAAGCCTGAATCTGTCCTCAAAATCACAAGTTGTTGTTGCTGCAGCAACAACTCTGTTCTAATTGACTGAAAACAAAGCTTATGGGTCATCCAATTTCTTGTAAATATCTGTTTCTCACAATTCTGCAACATTTGCTCCCCCAATTTCTTGCAAATGGTCATCTCACTGCATTTCCAAATACATGCACTTGGCCCACTTTCTTGGAACTCTACTTTTGTGAAAGGGGAGACAATCAGTGATTGAACCCCTTTGCCGGCATCATTGAAGTGGCATCCAGAAAATTCATACTTTGTTCGCGGAACCTGAAAACTTTCTATTTACTTGTGTTCCTCACATCTTACATCAGCAGAGAGTTGTATAAGACCCAAACCTGGACCCATGGGGCTATTTTATTGGGTTTCTGATTGAGGACAATGGTGCAGGTGGGATGATGCCAGAGAACAAGGTAGAAAAAATGCCATCAAACAGATGATAAACAAAGATTTATGCACCTTATGGTGACTCTCAGTATAATCTGAGAGTATAATGAACAAATGCTCAATAAAGATGCTGAAACATCATTGGGAGTTTTTCTGCACATGCCATTTGACACATTGGCACAGAAGGTGCCAGGGAATCACACATTGTGTCAGAAGGAAAAGGAAAAGCAGAAAATGCTCTCTGAACACTGCTTTCTGAAAGCCCCATGCAGGAATATTGAGAGTTTGTTTTTCCCTGGCGCATTCAATTCATCTAGTTGAAGAAGTAGGGAGCTTTGAGCACTTCCTTCAAATCAAAATCACCTCGCTTCGGGATGTCTGGGAATGCAAGACCCGGGAACTGCTCTTGAAACCCCTTCAATAGCTGCAAAATAATATCCACAACAGACTCAACTTCCTGATCAGCAGTTACCACAGAATTCTTCCTGGTTGATTGAAGCCCTTCTCTGGTGTGTGTAAATATATCCCTTTTGTCAATATCAAATGAATCTGCAAAAGACCAGACAAAATCCAAACACTCACGTTTTCAAGGATGGGTTGCTCATAGAGTTCCACAAAGTTTTCCCGGAGCATGACATTCATCTGCTCTACATCCCCAGCATGCGTCCAATATGAGTCATGTACCCCTGCAACAAAAACAACAGACAACACAAAATGAAAAAATGAAACCTGATTTTTCTCAAACCCATTTTTCCAAGTCATTTTTCAGGATCACTAAGCAGCAAAACAGGGAGCTCAAGTTCAACCCATGAATTCTCATCTGCAGCAAATCAGTAACAATAGAGATGTCTATATGAACCAGCACCCTATGAAAAAACTTTCAGTGAAGATTTGTCTTTCTTTGTCTTGAGAAAATTCTCTTCTGGGTGCCACTTGTGATGGTTTCCATGAGGTGGGTGTGGGACAAGTGATCTGGTTCAGAGTTCACATGGTGTTGGAAATCTACCTGCAAATGTGAGGCCTGCTTTTTTGCAAGTTATCGCCGTCATCATCATGTGTGAACTGTCAAGCGAGTGTACAAAATTGGGTGGGAATGCAGTTCGTTGCCGTGATACGAGTACCTGTGAAATGGAGTAAGGTGAGGATCTATAAACTTCAGAGTAAGCAGCATATAATGATGCAGATACTGAACAAGATTATCATTCTTCAATTGTTCAAGCTTCTGTTCCTCATATCTATCGAGTCAGCTTGAAACATCAGGTGTCATATTGGAAAGATTTCCCATTTCCTGTAATAAAAACATCAGGAGAAATGCATGTGTTTTTTTACTGGTTGATTCTCATCGGAGCTCCTCAACGCCAGCACTTGGAGTGAGGTTTTCACCTGTGTGCAAGGAACCCCAACCATCCCCACCAGATTCAAGTCATCTCCACTATTACTACAACTCTAGAATCCTGAAAACCTTCTTTGCACATAATTGTAGTTTGTGTGTTTTATTGGAAGGACCAGAACATTTTTGTCTTGACAGACTACACACAAATATATTCTGGAAGCATACCAGTTGTCGGGTGTCTTTGCGATATGGTTGTACTACTGGAAGTCCTAATGGAGTTGTCCACTTTACTGTATGTCCCGCGGATGCAATAATCTGTGTTTGTCACAGTAGAAACTTCAACACCCAAAAATCTTACAATGAAAGGAAAGAAAAACTAAGAACTTCATGCATAGGATCCGAAAACTATTAAGCTTACAGACATTAGAAAAAAAAGCAAGGGAGGAGGAATGAAATAGACTGAATTTCAATAAGTATCATCGAAAATAGATGTCACAAAAGAGGAGAAACAGATCACATTATTGTATATTGTTGGAAAAACTAGAGTGTCTTATGAGTCTGAAAATTGGGGAGGAGAAAATTCTGATCAACTTCTGTCACCTTAGTTACGACTGGTAACACTAGAGTGGTTTTTCAGTAATCTGGGGAGAGTAGAAATGCTGAAATGAGAATGCAGAAATTGATTTGATAAATCACCTTGGCACAATCACCAAGCCACACCATGATGCATCGAGCCTCTTTAAACATCTCACCCAATGCATCCAATGTGACCTAAACATCAAAATCATGTAACACACAATTATCAAACTCTTATGTATCAAAAATGGGGGTTGCAGGAAGCACAAATATGGAAGTCTAGGGGTCCCACGTAGTGGGAGCTGGAAGGGATTCAAGTGGGTTTACAACATCCGAAACTACAAATCCATATCTACAAGATTGCAGAGAGAAAACTCCACAACAAGACTTTGAAGGCCAAACCATTATGTCAGTTGCAGTGAAACCAAAGCAAATACATGGCAAACACTGTAGCGCAGTCAACAGTCTGACAGTTCTCAGTCACAAAACTAAGAGGATTTGGAAGTGGGGGAACATGGGGTGGGGGAGGGCTTGCCTTGGCAGCATATGCAGCAGCACGGTACATGTCAATTGAGTCTGCTAAAAGGCCACGTTCCTTCAATCGACTCAGTATTTGGATTTGGGCACCCACAAATGTGACACCATACACAGATGTCATAACTGTCTGCTTCACCAGCTTCCTATCAATCTGTCAAGCCACCCCAGAAACCCATTAAGTACTAGGGAAAGAAGAATCAAAAGTTGAAAAAACAAGAGAGACACCAAAATGCCTAAACCCGACAGAAAAATCAAAAGTTGACAAAACAAGAGAGACACCGAAATGACTAAACCCAGCACATCCCATGAGTAAAGTAGCAGTTACCTGTCCATAAAGGAGCTGGGCACTTGCTGCATTCCGATTCGTCAATGGGTTTTTCAGCACATCTTTCTCCATAATGAGACGCACCCTGATTTGTATAGTAGCAAACCCACAATGAGTTGGAACAAATGGCACAAAATTACCCCAAAAAAATTCCTCTTCTCTATTTCCAACTGCTTTTATGGCGGTGGGAGGAGGGTTCTTGGGCGATAAATCTGAAGAGGGGTTTTTTCACACCTTGCCCCAACTTTCATAACACATAACAAACTAAACTGATGCATACCTTTCTGCAATTCCAGCATAGACATCTGCAGGTTGGTCTCCAGTGGTGAGGTTCACAGACCGAGCACCATCCTGTAAAATAGTAGGCAGATGATTTAAGGCCATTGATTAGTCCTTGAAATCAATTCAGCCATCCTCATAAGCAATGCCCAATCCCATGATACTGCAATAACTCAGGTTACCTGCCGTATAAGCTAGCTTAGAATTACTGACTACTGTGACTAAGTATTGACAGGAAACACATTTCTAAACACAGCAGGAGTAGCCACTCTGGATGCTACATCCCTTTTGGGATTGGTTTTTCTGCTCACCCAATCACGCCCTAGAGCTGCATAATGTTGCAACCCATTGCAGGAACCGTCCTACAAAACCAGGACATGCAAAGCACATTTAGAACTGGAAATTTCAAGCCCAGATCAATGAAGTTCAAAGCAGTTTAACCCACAGTATGTTGCTCATAAGAGTCTCATTCTCTTTCATAGAAGTCAACTTCTCGCAAGCTTACACTGCCTGAGTTCGACATAACAAACCTGCAAGAAGGAATGAAAAAGAAGCATTGAAGAATACTGCAACAAGCAAACAGGTGGCAACTGGATTTCACCTGGTGTACAGGTAAATATGAGACATAAGTGGAGGGGTCCCCAGACAAAATTGCATCACGGATGTCCATGCAGGCTGCTAAGCACTGAAAGGGGTCCTCTGCTAGAAGCCACCATCGCAACCCACTCAACGGTCGCTCAGCAGAGTCAAAGATCTTGTCCATATGGTTGTCAGTGTAGGCAACCCGACGCTCAAAAGACATTTTTCCAACTGGGCCCCCACACAAATTTGCCAGATGTATCTTCAGCCAGTACAGTCCAGTTGATCCCAAGGGTCGGCCCTTTGCAAACTCAAGAAGGCCACGACACATGTCAGAGCCCAAGTGATTGAGATGTGGGTGCATCGGGTATGCCCGTCCCCGGAAGTCCACATTGTGTGGATAGTAGAATTCTTCTTCATCTCTTAGTTTCCTGGCCACCTGCACTACAACTCTTGACTTTGATGAGTCAAGCTTGCCTCAGGTTTTAATACTTCTTTAGTTCTACTACACCACCACAACTTGAGGTGGATGAAAACCCACAAATGGTTCAAAGATGTGTAGATCAAGACTGCTGACATAAATGGCCCATGGATACAGAATATGTACTGCATTTTATTGACATGAGATGGGGAACATGTGCATACCGCGAGCTTGATTTCAGTATCACATCGAATGGAATGGCGCTCTTTGTTGGTACGCTTGGCTTCTGATGCTGAAAACCGCCATCGCCGCCATTCCTCCATGTCTTCTGTCTCTGGTTTCTCAGGTAGCCCCACCTACACATACACAAACTAGCAAATTATAGTCAGAGTAATCACAGCAGTTTCAAAAGGGATAATGCTTGTCTTTCCATGAGGCAACCTTGAGAGGTAAGACGGTGTCTCACAAGTCATTTTGTTTTCACAGAAAAAGAGAATCCTTAAACGTGCAGATTACCAGTGAGATTAACCATTTCTAAAATTGTTGAGTCTGATGATAAAAAAGAATTAGAGAATCTGCAGATCATGATGATACTCACATCATTAGCATCCACCAAATTAGCTAAGCCCCCACCATCTGCCCACATTTTCTCCACCACATCCAGTATCGGTGCCCTGATCCGCCAGCTTGTCCCTCCCAATATATCAAGTGCCTGAAACCCATTTGAATTCTCAGTTCCAAACTTGGTCCAACATGCGGTAGATAGAAGCAATTAGCTATGTACCTTTGCTTGAGCAACCACCCTTTGGTACAGTTGTGTTGACATGCACCACACTCATCCAGTTACAAGCGTAAGACCAGAACCACTAATGGAAACATAACCAAGTGTATTACATCTCTGGTCATTCCTTTTACCTCCATGACTTTCTTCATGCTTTCACGAGGGGTGTCCATGACAGCCATGCGCTGCTCCTTTGTACCCTGCGTCCGCATGATTGATGACTTCAAATGCAAATAACCACCTTCATTGAACCTGCCATTTTTCCATCAAAACTTTCACTGGAATCTGAAACACCAAAAGACATGCTCAATACCAGCTGATGGGTAACAGCTGGTTATGGAAAATGCCCACCTGTTTCTACAACATCATCACATCACATAGAACTAGTTTTTTTCCATAAAGAATGATTCCACTCTACAGTAAAAGCAACTATGAAATCAAGCTCTGTGATATTAACAGGAAGCGAGACAAACTGAAATGAGAAAACCCATGTTCAAAGAACCCCGGAATGTCAAGGAGAATGGCGCCCATACCCCAACCATGGTCGTGGATGCACCAACATTGGCATATATGGCATCACCATATGCCGAACCTGGAAGACCAAATCCTGATAAGTGAGAAGAAACACAGAATGTGCATCCTGATCTGGGATCAACAACACTGATCACTTAGTCAGTGAACCTCCATGAGAACAGTCTGGTAAGTAGGTTGGAGATGAAGGACAGAAAAAGCAAAAGAAAAAAAAACGCTCACCGATTGGTTGATCTCCAACATCACAAGAGGATCACACTCAATGACACCATATGTGCGGTTTAAACTGCACAAAATAAAACATCCCCACACAAAAGGAAAATTGAGGTGTATTTTCTTCATTTCATGTTACATCTCAAAAATGTACCCTGCCTGCCAATGTAATCCATTGGTTCAGTTTTTAATTCTTTCAATCATGGAACAAAGGGGATCACTTCATACTGGTTGTTGGTACCTGGGTTCTCAGCAAGTACCCACTACATTGGCCACTTCAGTATCCAAGTATTCAATTTTTCCCTGTCTACCACCAGCAGAATGGAAGGGATTTACAAAGTTCAACAATACAATCCACCACACTAATTACAGAAATTATGTGTCTTCCAGGAGATCCTTGGAGGAAAAAATTTATGCAATGAATAGTTTGGTCATCAGATGGAGTCAATGGCTCCAAGAGACCCAGAATGGGGTGGAGTGATACCCATACTTCAAGAATGGTGACAAATACTACATCTTACTTATAAAGCAGAAAATGTCAAATGTAAGAATAGGACGATACATCACTTTCTGCGCATGTGATGACTCTTCAAAGCGTGTGTGAATGCAGGTCGAAGGTCCAGGACATCAGGGCACTCTTGATCAGCCGCCGGCTGCACAAATGATGTCTCCATCATCAACTCCAACAAACGGCTGCCAACCTGCACAACAAAGTCATTATATGAAAAGTTCCATCAAATTACAAACTCTTGGGAAAATCAAAAGTTGGTTAATGCCAGTTAGATTCTCACCACCGGAGGAATGTCAGCAGAACCCAATATGATTCATACCTTGACGTGAATTGCTGCAGTCCAGGGTTCATTGGTGCTGGCATGTCGTAGGATGCTGTCAACCCGTCGCAACTTGTTCTGTTTTACCAACTTCTTAACCTTCTCACGCATGGAATCAGATGTGATGTCCACATTTTGACCAGTGATAACTTCATCCCCCTTGCCGGACAGTAGACTTCTCTTGGTACCACCAGTTTTCAACTCCATATGCTTCTTTTTCTTCTTCATCAGTTGGTGTATCCGCACCTGCACACCATTGCAATGTTGACCAACCAATCATCATTCTGCAAAGAACTTGGTACTCTTGGAGAACAGATCGAGACAGAAATGCAAAGAGACTTTGCATAGTCAAGCTCAGCTCACCTCCTGTTCAACAGCTTCACCAATCTGGATGGCAGCATGCACGACTTTCACAGAGCCATTGTCCATGTCACTCATGAGAAGACCCATCAAACGGTGCATGGTAATTACTGCCAACATATCAGCTGGCAATTGTGCAAGATATGGACCATACATTGACCGGTCCTCACGTTGCTCCCTTCTTTGGTAAGCCTTTTGCTCTTCAATGATCCCATCCCTGAAACACCCAAACCTACAAAATAAGATCTAACTTGCAACTTGGGTCCCCAGACAAGGTTTTGAAGGACAAAAGGACAGCAGCAGTAGGCCCTGTCAACCCAGTCTTTTGGGATCATGGAGGACCAATGCCATCAGCAGCCAATCTAGTGATCATGTTCTCTGATGATGCATGGGCTTTATGATTTTTTTACAGTGAGGATTAGGGGATTTCCAACTCCAAGAAATTCTTGGAGATATATTGTTTTACCTGAGGGGCTCAAACCACCCGAGAAGTAATGCTTGCGCAAATGGCAAATTGGGAGCAAGATTTTTGCGGCACATATCAACAATGACTTCCCTGTACTCAGCAGCAGCTTGCTGCCATGCCTCTGTCTCCACTTTCACCTGTCGTCTGTACAACTTCTGATGTTTCTTCTTCATCTTTGGGTCCACCTTGAGTTCAGCAGTCCCCAACAAGTCACCCACAGCATGAACCTCTACTTCCTCATCAGAAGACTCAACTGCCTCCATGGCCACACTCGCATAAGCACGAGCCTGAGCTGATTTCATGCCATACATGAATGGCATTTCCGAAGTGTATACAGAACCATGAGTCAAATTTGGCGGAAAGCTTTGACCTAATTGTGATAGCAGCTCATCAAGCTGAGGAAATGTAGTGCAAAAGTGACAAGGCTGAAAACACAAAGCAGGAGCCTTGGACAGGAAGTTGGATCTGGCATCTGGAATTGCATTGAGAGGGCGTTGTTTCTCAAATCCCTCTGTGTTGGCAGCTACAAAGGTGGCAGATTCTTGCAACTGAGTGATCTTTGGGAGGCAGGAGAGATGCACATCTGTTCGGCCTCGCCCTGCTCTCTCCAATTTCCACACCACAGACCGCCACATGCCTGAGATCGTAGCGCATTTCACTGCAATTTTTGTACTACAACTTGTTAGTGATGCTGTGATTTCTAGTGAGGAAAACCCATGATTCTAAGGAGGAAAGAAAGGGTTTTAGAGGGTTTTAGTACCTGACTCCTAGAAGGGCAACAGCACCACAAGTAATGATCAAATAGCTGCCAATAACTGACACTCTTCTCTCTTCCTCCAAGGAACCATCGCCATGACTGGTTCCAGTTCTGAAAGACAAAGTTGCTAAATTTCCTCTTCAGAAGATTCTACAAGCTTCAGCCATTTCTCCCAAATGGCTTACAGAGCCAATCAGACAAATGTCTCTCTTGAAAAACTGTGTGATTTGAAGATCCTACAGACACCATTTTTTTTGCCAGCTCCATTTTTTAATCTATTGCTCTCCAAAAGGGTGCACAGTCCCTGCACGCAGACACAACAGTTGGGTTATGGGTGCTTCTACAGAGTGCAGGAAAAACAAAAACTCATTGTCAGGTCATCAGTAGCAATACAGCAACAGATTTCCAAAGGGGGTTACATAGAAGTGTAATGACACATTCAAGGAGATATTGCATAGACAGACATTATCATATAGTCAAAAGGCAAGAGCAAGGAAGTCCTTCCGAAGAAGAAGAAGAAGAAGAATACCTCAGTTCTGTCCCATGGACCAAAAACAAAAAAACACGACAAGAATGATTTGCCATTCACTCGCTAGTGAGTGATCCATCCCCACTCATGGACTGACTTCATGAGCTTCTTCCCCTCAGTGCCTGTGGACCACAATATACAGTAATCTGCTTCAAAATGTCCGTGAAATCCATTGTCTCAGAGAAATACAAATCACTAGCGAAGTTGATTTGGGTGCAAATATATATATATATATATATTCGTTTTTTCCCGGTGAAGAAGAAGGACGAGGAGGAGGAGGAGGAGGAGAGACCCGAAATCGTTGGGGTGTGTTACAGAAGTCCATAATCCTTTTTTAGAAGCAAGCGGGCTTCCTGCAAAGGATTAGGGCAAAGCTTTAGGGCTTCAGGGGTTTAGGGTTTAGGGCTTTGCGGGAGGTTTCTGTATGCGGGTTTCTATTTCCGAGCTTGTTGAAGGAACGATATGCACTTGCAGCAATTCAGAATTGCTCAATTGGAAATCCACCTTCTCTGTCTTCGCTGCTGAAGGAGAAGAGAGAGAGAGACGCTGCTGAAGGAGAAGAGAGAGAGAGAGAGAGAGAAATTTTGATTTGAGCAAATGGGGCATCAATGCTGCTGCTTCTTCTTCTTCTTCTTCTCTTCATGAGATTGGATTTGAAGCGATCTTTGGAAGAATTTTGGTGAAGAGTTTAGGAAAATCCTGACCACTCTGCTCCACAGTTTTGTGAAGTCTGCATTCTGTTAGTGGAAGACACAAAAGAAGGAACCTCATGGTTTGATTTGAAGAGGCGTTTGCTTGCTGTAGTCTCTTTTTCGCTTTGTTTTGATTTGTTTTATTTGTTTATTTGTTGTGTATGATGAAGCAAGTGCCTGTTGGATTCTTTTGTTGTTCTGTTTTTACTGGATTTGGTGAAGAGATAATTAAACCCTAGACAAACTTCTGCTGAACGCCAGGAGGCATGATAGTTGAGGAGACATTACAGTTGCAACCAAGAAAGAGCCTGTTATGCCAACCCATCAGAATCAGAAAATGCTCCAACATGACAGTTGCAATCAAGAAATGAGCCTGTTACAGCAAATCATCAGAATCACAAAACTCCTCGTACATGACAGTTGCAAACAAGAAAGAGATGTTATGCCAATGCACCAAAATCAAAAAATGCTCCAACACGACAGTTGCGATCGAGAAAGCAGCCTGTTGCACCATCCCATCAGAATCACAAAATCCTCTGACATAACAGTTGTGAACAAGAAAAAGCCTGTTATATCAACCCATCAGAATCAGAATACCCTATGACATGATAGTTGTGATCAAGAGCCTGTTATGCCAAAAACCAGAAGCAGAAAAATCCTTCAACATCATAGTTGCAATCAAAAAACAGCCTGTTATGCCAACCCATCAGAATCAGAAAATCCTGAGAGGATGAAAGTTTCTACAAATTGAGGAGCTAATTCAAAGGCAGAGCATCCAGATCTGAAGGTTACATTCTGTAGCTGCCAATCTCTTGACAGTACTAGATGATGTTGAAAGAATGGTTATGCCAGGAGTAAACAGGAAGAAGAATTTGCTTTTCATAGCTCAAAAGCAGCACGCAGATGATGCAGCTGTTTGGTATGAATCAGTTCACTTGATGGTGCCACCTGACTGACTGGGCACCAATCAGGAAAAATGCTGCAACCTCAGTGCCATCATCAACCGTCTGTCTTGACAATTATGGAAGGGATAAACCAGAGGTCATGCCAAAAAGTGGCCATGCTGATGGACAAGTCAAAAAACGTAGTTTACTCTTCAGACCATTTCTTACTAGACCTGAGGAGGAGCAGGGATGCAATGGATGACAAGAGCTACATGGATATTGAAACTTGAAAGAAAAGAGTGCAAAATCTCCCAAAGAAGACACACTGATAGCAGCCTAGCTTGCATTAAATGAGACTCATGTGAAGTATTTGACATTAGGAAGGAAGCAGCTCATAGCCTAAAAATCACCTGTACACTGGCACCTGCATTCAGAACTGCCACAAAAGTGACAAAGTCTGGCTTCACTCCTGCTGATTGCATTTGTCAAAACAGTTTCAGTGCACTTCTGCACTTGCTTCCATTTCAAATATCCTGAAACCCATGGCAACTCCAAGGAATTACATCACAGGTTCACATCCTATGTTATACCCTAGACATGACTGATACCCCATAATGTTCTAAGCCATAAAGAAACTTTACTATGCAGGAATAGCAAGCACCAATTATTGCATAGCAACATGTCAGACATTGTGAGAAGACATGGGAGAAAATACAACAGTACTGTGCAATTTACATTGTGATCATAAATTATGACAAGAAGAATGCTCACTCAGCAGCTCACCCACAATTTGCACTCAAGACTGCCATAGCCCAAAAGTCACCACATCAGCTAGCACCCTTTCTCTTATCAGAGAACTGTGGTAGATTAAGTACCTGGAGGAGGGGCCCTCGGCATATCTTCACCAGCAAAGCCTTCTTGATAGTGCAGCATGCTTGTTTTGGAGGAAGACCTCAGCACTTTCATTAAAAACTGATTGCAACAGTGTTGTTAGCCTGATAGAGCACACAAGAAGAGTACCCAGCAAGTTGAATCTGCTGCCACCATTGGACTCAGTGTAAAGTAGTCCCTGTGCAGACAGCATGCTGCAACACAGCAGTGCAGGAAAACTGTGGAGATTATTCAAGTCTCTGTCATTTCTCCAGAAAGCTTGCTTCAACCACAAACAAGAAAGAAAGAAAGAAGCCAACAATATCAGGAGAATTGCACTTTAACCTAATTGGCCTCCCCACCTCCCACCCAACCTTTACATAGGGGAAGAACTGAAAATTCTTCAGACACATTTCTGCCCAAAAACAAAACTCACGACATCAATCCAGAGTATGGCAAAAGACTTCAGCTGAACACAACCAGAATTGCTAGCTGAGCACCACCATACAGATCAAAACATCTTCCCAGTTAGATCGATCCACATGCAACACATAGGGTACAGTAAGAAAAGAAACAAAAGGAATAAAGGGTTTTGAGTTCATTTGCAGGATTGACAAATGTGGTAGCCGTAGAAGACAAAACAGCAAGCACTCGGCTCCGTTTATGATATTGAAGAGATAGGTATACGTATGGCTAAGCTGCAAATCAGAGCTCCATCTCTCTGTGTGTACCACAGGGAGGCAGGAGTTGTGTAGTAGCTACTTACTACACAACAAGACAGCTTAATGAGCACCCACTGCTAGTAGACTCAAAGTAAGGATTTTAGCACCAGTGATAAATCAATCCCCATCAACAGAAATGGATCTTTTATGCTACAGTCCAATTGTGATGGAAGCTATGGAAGAAACTGCAAATGCCTCCACATCAGGAAACAATGAATGATCCATCCATCAAGAATAAAAGAATGAAGATGTGGTTGACAATAGGAGGAACCTTGTGGAACCCTAAACCCACTAGGTTGACAAGATGTCCAGATCTAGATGGACACTTGAAGATCTTTCACCCAAGGATCAAGAGGTTTTCCGATGGAATACACAATGAAGCCAATCTTCCGAAGCGCTTCAACATTAAGCACGTTGCGGCCATCAAAAATGAAAGCAGGCTTTTGCATGTTGTCATAGATGCGCTGGTAGTCCAGCTTCTTGAACTCTTCCCATTCAGTGATGATGCAGACGCCATGAGCATCTTTAGTCGCTTCATACGCATCCCACACGACACTGACTTGCTTGAAAGCAGTAGGACTCTGCGGCTGCAAATGCAAGGGATGATCCCAGTCGAACTTGTTCATAGATAGATCCCGCTTGATCTGGTCTTCTGTCACCTGCGGATCGTAGATGCTGAGATGCGCCTTGTCACCGAGAAGGCCATGGCACACATCGATGGCTGGGGTTTCTCTCGTATCTCCCGTGTCTTTCTTAAATGCGAAGCCAAGGATAGCGATCTTCTTACCGGAGACAGTGTTAAACATAGAAGAAACAACGCGCTTCACAAAGCGTGTCTTCTGGTAATCGTTGATCTGCACTACTTGTTTCCAGTAATGAGCGACCTCGGGAAGGCCATTGCATTCACAAATGTACACTAGATTCAGGATATCCTTCTGGAAGCAAGAACCTCCGAAACCTACACTGGCATTCAAGAACTTCGGCCCGATTCTGGAGTCCTTACCGACGGCATACGCGACTTCGGAGACGTCGGCACCAGTGGATTCGCAAAGAGCAGACATCGCATTGATGGAAGAGATCCTTTGCGCAAGGAATGCATTGGCGGCCAGCTTCGAGAGCTCCGCGGACCACAAGTTCGTAGTCAGGATGCGGTCTTCTGGAACCCAGTGTGCATACACGGCCTTCAAAGCCTCGACAGCTTTCTGGCCTCCGGGGGTCTCGCGACCTCCGATCAGCACACGATCCGGCTTCGCCAAGTCTTCAATAGCGGTTCCCTCTGCAAGAAACTCAGGGTTGGAAAGGATTTGAAAGTTGATGCCCTTCTTGTTGTGCGTAAGGATCTTCTCAATCGCCTCCGCCGTCTTCACGGGCACCGTCGACTTCTCCACCACGATCTTGTCAGACTTGGACACATCCGCGATCATACGAGCCGCACTCTCCCAGTAAGTGAGATCGGCCGCTTTCCCGGCTCCAAGACCACGGGTTTTGGTCGGCGTGTTGACGGAAACGAACACAATATCCGCCTCCGCTACGTGCTTCTCGACGTCGGTGCTGAAGAAGAGATTCTTCCCCCTGCACGCCTTCACAACCGCATCCAGTCCCGGCTCGTAGATAGGAAGCTCATCGCTGTTCCAAGCGGCGATCCGGGGTTTAGAAATGTCGACAACCACGACTTGTATGTTAGGACACTTCAAGGCGATCATTGCCATCGTCGGACCCCCGACATAACCAGCTCCAATGCAGCAAATCTTCACCATTTTGCCTCACGAAAATTTCCTCAGAACTGCGACAAAATGCCACCGCTCCAAATCGCACGAGAACCTGCTCAGAATCCCCTCTCCAGAAAGCAAAAAAAAACTCGAAACGAAAGCAAAAGAGATTTGCACCGCAGCAAGCACAGAGCGCGCACACAGCCGAGGCAGCAAAAGAGCTCCATCATTCCAATCTGTAACGGGCGACTCGAAACCTCATCGTTCCAGTGTGTAATGAGCAGAGATGCATAATTCCAACAGGTAATTGGCACCTCAAGCTCCATTGTTCATAGATGAATGGACAAGCTACTAAAGACCCACCCTTCTTTTGATTATGCTACCTTTTTGGGCGGGCATAAAATGCCTATTTGCAAGTTATTCCAATCTGGAATGGACAAAGTGAAACATCATCATTCCAGTGTGTACTGAGAAGAGAGATGCACCATTCCAACATGTAATTGGCACCTCAGACTCCTTTGTTCACAGCAGGTTGAGATGATTGGACAAGCTATTAATTAAAGAAAACTCTTTTTTTTAAAATTACAATACACCTTTTATTTGGGCATTAAAAAAAATACATATTACAAGTCATTCCAATCTGGAATGTGCAGAGAGATCAGGGCATGATTTAGACAGAACATCATGATTCCAGTGTAGAGTAAGTGAGGAGATGCAGAATTCCAATAGGTAGGTGAATTCCAGTGCATAATTGACATCACAGGTGCCCTCATTTTATGGCTGGTTAGGTGATTGTCTACAAGCTACAATATTACACTTTTTGAACTCTATTTTAGGATTTGGAATGGTGTGCATCATTCCCAAGCTGGAATTGGTAGATGGTTACATCATCATTCCAGGGCGTAACGGGAAGAGATGCATAATTCCAACGCATAATTGAAACCTTAAGCTCGTAATTGATGGTTCAAGGTGATTGTTCAAGCTATTACACTAATATTTAGAAAAGATGTTTTGTAAGTAAAGGGAGGGACATTATAATGGGCATTGTTGGGTTTATTATTTATATAATTTTTCAAATTAAATAAAGACCTAAATCAATGACATAGATCTATATAGTCTGTTAATATGTACATTAAAAAAAAGGATATTTGCATTAAATAATTTCCTTTTCAATAATTACATATTGCTTTACTACCACTAATCCAAAATAATTTTCCTTCGTGAATTGGAACTTCCATATTTAAAAATCGCCATAAAACACAAATTAAGCTTCGACAACTTTGTAATAAACAAGTAGCCTTGTGAGAAATGTTTTAACTAATTTACGACAAATGGTGATATTGGATTATCAAATCAAATCAAAAGTAGGAAAAAAAAATGTTACAATATTCCCAAAAATACTCTCAATGGCATGAAATTTCATCCAAGTCTACAATAAGTAACAAGTTATTCCAAAAAATTTAAATAAGATTATTAAATCTTTATAAAGCTTTTAAAAACCATTTCCCAATGGGCATGTTTATGTAGTAAAACCTAGAAAACAATTGTTGACTAAAAGGATGAATGACAAATGATTAAAACTCCTTGTGTGTATTAAAATGGAAGTGGACCAACTTTCATCCACATTCTAAGCAATTCCAAAGATTTGATTTTAAATTATCAAGATTTTGTTGTTTTGTTGATTGAATATGTAGTGAATGTTTTTTGTTTGAAATTTAAGTCAAGATGAGAAGTGATTGGTGTTGAACTAATTTGTTGTGAAAATTGTAATGTCGACACCAATGTTGATAGACAATTATTATCCATGTTCATCACCATAGTTACAATAACATTGTGTTTTCTTTGTATGGATGCTAACTTGAAAACATGGGAGGCTCTAATGTTTTACATTGTGTAATACATATGTAATTCATGGATTAAATATGATAGTTTTTTAGGACAAAAATGTTGTTTGCATTGACTACAAAAATACTTGTACATGCTTCAATTGATAGTTATAGCAATGGGAAAATGCATTAGTTTTGTGCTTTTGTATACCTATTGGTTAATGTGTGGCAATGTTTTTGGAGTGTTGATCTCTTTCACAAACACATCACCCTTACACCCCCAAGGGTTTAAGGTTAAACCCTAAACTAAATGCTAGTGAATATGTACTAAACATCTTACAATTTGTTTTGAAAACCATCACAAAGTTTCACTTTATTTTAAATAAATTTTTAACAACCTTCCATGTACAGGTATTCCCTTTAAAATATTGAAATCTACACACCCTAAATAACAAAAGATTATAAAATGTATACAAATGGAACAAGATTCATCAATAATAACCACACTTATATATGGAAAAATGAATGAAGTCATGACCAAGGAAAGAAGGGAATTCTAGAAGGTGAAAAGCACTTTTGAAAGAAAAAAAACACATAATGTGAAGAAAAACCAACACAAAAACCCATAGCAAACCCATAAGAACTTTCACCTAAAACCTTATGTTCAAATTACAAGCATGGTTTTACTTTCACTATCACATATCATAGATAATTGAAATCACGAAAAATCCTTTGTAGAACAAAAAAAGTTTACTTCGAAGTGTAAATATGGTTTTAAATCATAATAATTGACTTTTGAAACAATTATAAAACTTCATTTAATATCCTTGCTTTTGGAAGGTATGGATAACAAATATCATAAATGAACAAAGTTCAATTCTTGCAACAATGGAAAGACTTTTGCAAAACTACACATGAATATATTTGACAAAATTTTAACAACAAATTTGAATTTGATATTTTGATATTCAACCAATTGTTGTTTATATAGATGATGAAAAGACAAATTATAATCCATGTTTTAACGCCTTGATCATATGTTTAATCATATTGTTAAATTGTAATCATTGAAGAATAGTAATGAGCATGTGTAATGTTGGATGTCTAGTTACCTTGTGTTTTGTTTGGATATGGCTAGGAAACAAATACAAAACATTCAAGTCATATATGGTGGGGTGGATCACCTAGGTTGAAACTAATAATCAACCAAATTGTTTAAATGTCAAATGTTAGAAAAATGAAATTCATTTCTTTTCTTTTCCAAGCACAATCTTAAACCCAACCTAACAAGCCACTAGCACCCCCAAGTCAAGCTCAATAGCAAAGGGTCATGAATTGACATTACAATTCATAGAAAACATGCACCATTTGTCACTAGTATCCATTACATGCCAAATAAGTGTAACTTGGTCATACAAACATTTTCAAGCCTATAGTTGGTTGGAAAGATCAAAGCCTTGTTGTAATCCATGTATGTATATTTTCTCACTCCCTTAAGAAGCACATGGAGCATGCAAAGTTGGCAAAAATTTGTGAGACAAAAGGTGCAAAGATCTTTCATAATGTTAAGATTCAATGGATCTTGATGCTTGCACCAACCAAATGTGTTTTATTAGAGTACAAGGCTCTTATGGTCAAGATTGTTAATGACAATGTTGGGACTACAATTGCCAAAAATAATTACAAATTGTTATGCAACTATCACATTATCTTGGGATTAATTTGTGTGTTGCATGTGATGGAAATAGTGTAAAGCTTGTCCAAGATGGCCCATGGTAGAAATAATTTTTTTTGTGATTTTGCTATCTCTATCATTCCTATGCATCAATGATTTATATTCTTGGTACACATACATGTTAAAAAGGTACAACCACCCATAGTTTCAAATTTTCAATAATTTGGTGCATCACCTTTGTGATGCTTTGCACATGGTTCGTGATGTGTGTTTAATATGTTGGATTTAAGTTCCACACCCATCTATATATGTTGCATGGGACATATTCCATTGTTGGTGTTATGTATATAATGACTAGGGGTGATTAGGCATTTACAATGTAATTTGCAAAATGTTAATTTACAAATATAGCCCAAAGGTTGGTAAAAAGAACTTAAAAACAGTTCCTTACCCATGAATTGATGAATATAATGGAGATATTTATCCCCAATATTGAGAGGCATATGATGTAAAGGTCACCTTTCCTAATCATTTAGCAATCCTAAAAAACAAATTTTGCCACTACAAGCTCACATCTGCATGCAATACTTTGGTTGTTTGTTTGCTAGATCCAACATTACTTGACCAACTGAAAAAATTTGTTTTTTCCTACAAAACAATGAAAAGCAACAACCATGGTGTCTTGTATCCACCATTTGATTGTAACCTTTGATTGTACAACTAAATTATGAAGAAGTTTGGTTTCAAATGTCATTGTGGTTAATACATTTTTGGAATACTTAAAGCTTGTAGAGTTGACCATTATTATGGTCTTTGGCAATGTGGAGGAGGAAAGGACTTTTTCCATAATCAACTTCATAAAATTGAAGCTTCATAATTGATTTTCCTTCCATTCAATTGAAGAGAATCCTTCAATGGATTGTGCTTCAACCCCCTAAAAGGCACATTCTTTCAACAAGATTACCAACAAGTATTTGAGTAACATTCTTCCTTGTTTGAATTATTAGAACAATATTTTATATTTCAACTTTGCATGATTCACATTCTCGTAGACTTGTGGTTGTTTGTTGTAACACAATTGCAACCACAATGACAACATTATAACATCATTTATATTAGTTTGGGTTTGCATTCATGTCACATTTAAAGCTTACAATTATGAACATCCATGTTGCCATTTACTCCTAAAATTGCCACAAAGTTCATAACTTACACTCACTTCATGTGACATAGCCAAATTATATAGGCATATACAAATTGTTTACTAGTTAATTGATGAACATCAAATGGATGGTGCCAATGACTCACCATTGTAAAGTTGACAAAAAGACATTGCATGGTTTTCTTATTTTGTCAACAAGCTTCTTATTACAAACATTAGAATCCACTTCATTTTGTTATTCATATGCCCTTGATGCACCATTAGCTTATTTCAATCCATTTATCACTTTGCATGGAATGTTTTTGAAATAGATTTTTGAGAAAAACTTGAAAACCCAATGAAAGTTAGGAACAATCCAAGTGTTACCATTGGGTAGATATGCCCACCTTCAAACGATGCCCAAAAAAAATCAATAAAAATAATGATCCTACATTGAATAGCATGCTTGTAGAAAACCTTCAAACTAAAGGAGGAAAATAAAATTGATCCCAAACATGCTACAAATGTATTTGATTTTACTTGAAATACTAATATGCAATAAACAAGGATGAAGATCATGACCAAACAATTTTAGAATACAAGTGCTCCCACAATTAGTAGCTTATTGAGTAGGTTTGATCATAATCATTATAATAATAATACAAACAAGAGTGTGAAAGTGTTGGGATGAATTCCACAATAATAGGTCCATTGAAAAATGAATGTACCAACTCACCAACATCCATGAGTGGTGAAGAGGGTACATCGACATAATCCTTAAAGGGGGTGTTATTCTTCTTCAACATGTTTACTATATTTCCAATTCAACAACATATCTTGCTGAATACATGAAATTCATTAGACACTTCATAACAAACACTACCAAATTGAAATAAAAACACCATTGATTCTTCCCTTATTGAAAAAATTCATTGCAAAGGTTTGTTTATCTATTGAGAAAAGAACAACTTGTTTCACAAATGTATGCATGCATACATGACAATGTGTGAAAATATTAAAACACACAATACAAGATCAAACTTGGGGGGATCATCAATTTCAATGATCATTGAAATTTGATTCATTGTTATTTTATTACATCATGCATCCATTGTGCATCCCACCTCTCATACTTTGTTTTGACCAAACACAAAACAAAAACCCTAGATATCTAGAGTATTTTAGAGATAACTTTATTGTGTAAGCATTTTAAGTTTCTAGACATGTGCAAGGTAATAAGGTTTTTTCATTGTGGGCCAAAGTGAGCCAACACCCACAAACACATCACCATGGATGGATAGTGTTCAAACATGACACTTTTTCATTGGGTTCTCATTCCCTAGCTAAACCTCCCCATGGCTGATGATGTATGTACATGGTTCTAAAAGTGTACCAAGGGTTCTAAAATTGATGTTCATCCAATTGGATGGCCTCAAAATAAGAAAATGGGGGTGATGCGTTCATGGGCGTTGGGTCATGCGAGTGAGAGCATAATGATATTTAGAGTTGCTCGAGCACCAACATGCAATAATGACATAAACCCTAAACCCTAAACTATGATTTGGAATCCAAATCTCATAGTTTAAATATTGTCAAAGTGTGTTTAAACTCTAGATATGTAAATTTTTCAAATAGTATCATAGTACCTTGGCAAGTTTAGTAATAACATGACAAATAATTAATATATATTTTGGGAATTTTAATTTGATAGCTTATTTTAAATTTTAAATTTTTCAACGAAGTAAATATAATAAAACTACCTCCAAAAGTTTTCAGTTGTTTTTTCTGGTTGGACTTTTTGTGCAAACTTGTATTATACTAAGAGAAGGCTAAGGTTCAAGTCGGACCATAAATTTTGAATTATTCAGCATAATTAAGCTCTTTTTTTTTTCAAAAAATTGACAAAATTAAAAAATAGTTTAATTTGCACTGAAGCCACCAAGGTAATAGGATATATTTGCTGATATTTTAAAAGGGTCAATATATAAACATGATTGACATTGGAATGGCAATCAAGCACAATGATTGGCCCATTTAGTGACATTTGGAGTGATCCTTGTTTTATATAATACTAGTGTGTGGGCCTGTGCCATTGGCCCAAGTGTTACCACATCCTCAACTGATTTTTCCTTCCAAAACCTGGTTTTTTTGGGAATTTATTTGAATTTTCAGCAGCAGAAATCACTTTAAAATCACACAATATCTCCCACACATTCTGAATCCAAATCTTACCAAATAAATTCCATTAAATCCTGCTCATCAAGATCTTTCCAATAACATCACAGGCACATTCCAATTTTCCGAAATTTTCAGCTACGATTTAATTTAAATTTCAGTGAAGAAATCATTCAATATTCAAGAACTTTTGCACAGCAAGTCCAAAACGCCATGGAACCAAAGCCCAGCACCCCTCTCCTCGTCAAGAGCTTTCCAACGATACAAAGAACAAGTGATATGTCTAAAAACTCTTGTCCTTTGGGCTATTATTAGAATAGGTTACAAGAGTACATAACTTGGGGGCGAAGAATATGGGACAAAGGTGTTAGTGCTATTGGGAACTCATTGAGAACCCTATTGAGAACTTGGAGAACACAATGGGAACAAACTACATGACCTTTGGGAATTTGTTGGGAACATCATATAACCATATGAATCACACACTAGGAACTCCCCAAGTCCAAAAAACCAATCCACCCCCCTACCCCTCTAAAAGGATCATTGGCAAGGTGGGATTTCTACTCACAATAATTGTGTTGTGGTCACCATTTTTGGCCTAGGCTAAGGACAGGGGCATGAATCGTGGGGACATACCTAGTCAGAGAAGAGATGTGTTACATGTACACTAACTCCAAACCCACTAGGCTTTCAACAATTTGCATCCAAAGTTTTGGAAAATGGTTCACACAAGGTCATTGCAAATGCTAGTTTGCAAAATCTCTTTGCATTTTCAAGTCTTCACTCTCAAGAACAAATGGTCAAAGTATGAAACACAAAATCTCATATGTCACTTCTCAGTTTCCAAACAGAATTCTTACATACATGTGGTCACTTTACAAATTGCTACCATGTGCACACCTGTTGAAGCTTGCGCACTAGTAGCAGCTGCTGCTGTTTACAAACAAGGTGCAGCAACGCTTTCACTGTTTGAAAGCAAAACTTCTCCAGCTTGAAGAGAAGCAAACAAAACCAACTTCTACAGCTTTCAAAACTCTCACAATTACATTTCTCACACCCCTCTTCTGCACACAACCCATCCTTGGGAAAGGTCCAAGTTTTTCACCAAGGATGGTCACAAAATTACACTTCAAGGAGAACTCTCTGAATCTCCTCATTCCAATTCACCACATCCCTCTATTTGGGCTGCTGCTGTTGGAAATTGGGTCACACAAGGATGATTGATGAATTCTTGCCTGCCTTCACAATAGGAGCAATAAGACTGTAAACGAATCCAAAAAAAATAAAATCCAATCTACAATCACAGTTGTCAAGCTCCCAGTTCATGTTCTACAGGCTATGGAAAAAACCCATCATCATCAATAGGGGACAGTGATTGTGTCACCAGCAGATATGTAGTCTCCGGCAAGGATTCCATTCGATGCTTTCAGTGATTCAACTGACACCTGCAACAGCAGTAACAGCAACAGCATCCCAGTAAAACAGTCAGTCAGAGATCAACAGATACTTCAGATTCTGTGTGTGTGTGTTTCCCATCTTCTATGTCATCATCACATATGTGAGGAGACGAGTGTCATGGATACCGAAGCAAATCACAAAATATTCCAATATGAAGATTGCCTGCATATAACCCTCATAGGGTTTGAGAAATCTCCATACTCCCATGGAGAAAATCTCCATGAAGATTGTTCATAGAGTAGAAATTATGTTTCCTGATTGAATTTGAAACATGAGAGAGAGACAGAAAGAGAGAAAGAAACTTGGGTTGTAAGAATTCGTACTCCGTATTTTCGGGAAATGCCCCAAAGAGTGTCACCCTTATGGATGCGAATCTCCTTGCCATCAATCCGTTTCTTGGCTTCCTTGCCTTGCTCATAGACATGAGAGCCAGCATCTTGGAACTTCTCTTTCTCCTTGTTTACGAAATTTTTTGCATCTCTACTCACATCTCTGAAACCACTCTTGATCTCCCTTCCTCCCTCTTCGGCTTCCCCATAAGCATCCTTTGCTTTATTCTCCACATTACCAAAGAAACCCTTGGATTTTTGCTCTATTTCTTTGCCAGTGTTTTCTAGCCCGTGCTTCACATCCTGGCTCTTATTTTCCAATTCATGATTCCTTGATGCTCCCCAACCTTTGTTCTCTACCCTGTCCCTCTTTCCACCCCACCCTTCTTGACCTTTACTATCTATCTCTTTCTTTGCTTCCCAGCTTTTGTGTTCAAGCTCTCGACCGCCTTTCTCAAATGTCCCTTTCACTCTCCCTCCCGCTTCCTCAAATGTCTCGATCACTCTCTCACCTGCTCCCTCAATCTTATGCTTGAGAGAACTGCCAGCATCTGCCAATGCTCCCTTGATGTCCCTCCCCGCTCCTTCCACGTCGCTCTTTGCATCTTGGGCTTTACTTTCTGCGCTCTTCCTAAAACCCCAGCTCTTTCCCTGCAAACCCCCACCAAAATTCTCAGACCCATCATCCAGAAACTGTTTCTACTATTGCAATTTAGAGATCCAAGCTGCTTCAATCAAGCTTGGGTCGTTGTCTTTGTATTTCTAGAGCATTTCTACACAGTCAATGATCACACGAGTGGGTCTAGAAACCTGAAACTCAGAGAGAGAGAGAGAGGAGCCATGAGGATTCCTTACCTTTGTTCCATCGATGGCGTTGGAGGCATCTTGCTTGATCCCTTCCTCAGTATTGACCAGAGGATGATCTTCGTTGCGGAGACTCTTGTACACAGTGAATGCGATACCAGCTATCACTGCTACACCTGCTACTGTACCCGCTACTTTCACGACTCCGGCGTTCTTATTCGTGTCGTCGTCTGCATCATCCTTGCCATGATGTTTCCCATTTCTCTCCACTTTCTTTGCCACTTTGTGTGGACCGTTGGGAGTCGCATTTGCACCTGTACTTGACATCTTTCACCAAATTCTCTCAAAACCCACTTTTCTTCTTGTCAACAACAAACAAAGACCAAGCTTAGCTAAGCTCTCCAACACGGGAAAGAGAGAGAGAGAGAGAGAGAGAGAGAGAGAGAGAACTGTGGTGCAGATCGATTGCGACGTGCAGGAAACCAAATGATTGTTGCGGAAGAATACACGAAGCTCAAAGAAGAGCGTCACGGACCAAATGCAGCAGCGGCACACCGACCTACCTACCCATCCCCTCCTACCTACCTACCTACCAACCCACCTACATGTCCACCTACCTACTCATCTACCTAGCTACCTAGCTAGCTACCTATTTATTTATTTGCTGACTCACCTTTGTCTTCACTTTTCATCCATCTACTTACCCATTTACCTAGCTAGCTAGCTAGCTATTTACCTACCTACCAACCCACCTACATGTCCACCTTTCATTCACTTACCTATCTATCTACCTCAATAGCTACCTACATGTCTAAACCTAAACCCTAAACCAGGCCTAACCCTAAACCATGTCTAACCCTAAACCAGGCCCACTTCCATGTCCACTTTCCTATCCACATACCTACCCATTTCTCAAGCTAGTTAAATACCTACATACCAACCCACTTACATGTCAACCTACCTACTCATCTACCTAACTATCAAGCTAGCTATCTATCTATCGACCCACCTACCTACCTACATGCCCACTTTTGATCCACCAACCTACTCATCTACATAGCTAAGCTATCCAATCCTCTACATGCCTACCTTTCATCCACCTACCTACTTACTACCTATCTACCTATTGACCCACCTAAATGTTCATCTTTCAATCCGGCTACCTACCTATTCATCTATGGGTTTTTCTTTTGTACCTACCGACCCACATACCTACCTACTTGCCTACGTACCTACCTAGTGTAGACCTCGCTTTGTAGAATTGAATGGTGTGATGAACCTAATCTCTTAACAGCCAATGGTAACATAGTGAAATCCTTGCACCTTTGTGCCAAGTGGGTGGGTGCCATTAGGCAATTGCTAGGATATGCACAAGTGGCAAATATTGGTGGATCCTTGCCGCTTGGCATTTTTGACAAGTGGCAAAATCACTTTTTCCTTTTTGGTATCTATCCTCTTGTTATCGGGGATTTTATTTTTCCTTTTTTCCTTTTTTCCTTTTTTAATTATTTTTATTTTTTCTTTTCCCCAAAAGGAGGGGGTAATATTTCCTATTTAGTAAAGGAATCACTTTTTTTTTTTTTTTTAATTTAATTTTAAATTTTTTTCTTTTTTTTTATAGTTTTCTCTTTTTTTTTTTTCTTAAATTTAAATTTAAATTTTTGACATTATTTTCTGGGTTGGAATTTGGTGAACCTAAATAATTAAATAATTAATTAATTAATGTTTTTACGTTTTTTGGCATGCCATCATTTGTAGTTGGGCTTGTAAAAGACAAGTGGCCAATTTAGGTTCCCAATTTTCACAGCCTTGCTCCCTTGATTTTGTTTAAGGTCCCATACCTTCCTAAAGCACTTGGAGAGATTTTCTAAGTGTATTATTTGGAGGGCACCTTGTATTCTATTCATAAAGACCTAGCACAAATTTATTTGCTAGTGTATTTGGAGGATCATTTATAAGCACAATTTTTCCTCGGCCCGTGGGAGGAACATTTCATTTTGCAAGAGACCTTTTCCATCTTAGAAAATTTATGCAACAATCTTTTACATTGGGAAATTTCCTTGTGTATTTAGAGGACACACTTATATTCATGAATATAATTCCTAAAAAATTAGGACAAATCTTAGGTATTATGGAGAGAAAGAAAACCCGGTAAAAGACATTGCCCAAATGTGGTATTGGACTCAAATATCGCCTTGTCCTAGGCCCCTTTTTTTTTTGGGAACACCCTCAAGCTAGGCTTCACCTTACACCTTAAGCACTTGGAGAGATTTCTCCATGCATTTGGAGTGTAGCTTGAATATCTCTTCTAGAGGGATCATGGATTTTATGCCTACTCTTAAAAGTGGGAACAAGCTTATGTCTATAAGTAGGCACAAGAACTCCACCCTTCTTCACTTTCCAATGTCCCTATGTCCCTATGTTTAAGATCATGATAATGGGTTGCCTTTTGGTGCCTTATAATGGATAAAGCCCATAAGGTGAAGTTGGCGTTCCCAAAATGCGAGTTCAATTTCAAGTACCCTACTTATGTGAGGAATAATGCTTCAATCTTGGGACTTTGTCTTACACAAGAAACACTCTTTTAAAAAAGAGGAGGGATATTGTCTTTACTCCTCGAAAGTGGTCCTTATGAGAGAAAGGGATCTTATGTTTACAAATAAGTGTAAAATCGAGTTCATGAAAATAAATTAAATATCTTTCTTTTCAAAAGCGAGACAAATCTTAGGCTTATAAATAAAAATAAATCTCCCAAAATCCCTTAAGATCCTTTCTATAGAAAAGAGAAAGAATATTACACTTACTCCCTAAGAATAGGAGGGATCTTATAAATATGTTAAGGATGTAACCCAAGAAACTTCTAAAAGTTAGAAATACATTGAAAACCATTGAGAGTTTCATAGCCTTCAATTAACACACAATTGGGCTTGGCCAAGTCTTCAATTATAATTCCTTTTGCAGAAAACTCAATGTTGGAAAGAATCTAGAAGTTGATGGCCTTGTTGTTATGCATCAAAAATGTTTTTTCCTATTGCATTAATTAGTGGAAGAATATTTTATTTTATGATTTTATTAGAGACTTCTACAAATTAGAAAAAAAATACATTTTTTTCAGGTTTTTTATTAGTACATTATAATCATTAATCAAAGAAGAAATTGCAAAAAAATATAGTTCATGAAATTTTATAACCATTAAAAATTTACATCCAATCAAATAAGGAAATTTTTAAAAATTAGGTTTGAAAATGAAATTCTACTACAATTGATAGATATAATTTTTAAAAATTTATTACATTGAAGGGTGAGACACCTTGCCTTAAATTTCATGTTAAAATTTTTTAACGGAAAAACTAAAAAACAAAAAACCTTAAACCCTAACCTTAATCCTAGCTTCAACCTAAACCCTAATCCTAATCCTAAGCCTTAAATTAACCACATTTGATTATTGGATTGACATGTGACATTTTGTGTTTGGTCAAAAAATGCCACATGTTTCTATATGATGAACTTTGTCATGTAGTTTTATTGATTTGAAACATTTCAATACCTATGTGGTGTCCCATTATTAGTCCAAAAATTACCACATGTAAAATATTGATTGATTTACATATGTATAATTTTTAGAAAATTAATTGATGTATTTAATTAATCTTGAAATCATATTAAAACAAATTTCATCCCATGATTCACTTTAGGTGACTACAAGTCTAAATTTTCAAATATAAGTTTTCAATTTATTTTTTCCATTTGAAGAAAATTAAAAACACACATGGCGTTACACTAACCAATCAAATTATTATTTTTAATATGTTAATGTTATATCTAGTAACCTAGGTTTAACTAATGGTTGTTGTGTTTACATTGTATGCTCAAAATATTTACAATCATCATCTAAAAACATTGGACTCATATGTTTTAAATGATTAGAGACATGGTTAGACATAATATGACTAGGACCTAGGTTCTCACTAATGTTGACAAATGACAAATCAATATGAACTATGCATACATGTAATCACATGTATCACATAAGATTTCAAATGTAATCATGGACGTAGTCTTAAAATGGCATTTTTGTAGTATTAGTAAAGTTTTCATTTTAAAATTTTACTTGATTTTTTCATCCTAAATGTTACAAGTTTTCAAAATTAAATATTTCAAAGTTGTGAATATGTTCACCAATTCCATTATAAACAAAAAGCTAAAACCATATTTTTCTTTGGATTGTGATGTTGATTATACATTTCATTATAAAATTGACCATTCATTGATTATGATATTCTTGGTGTGTTTCTTTCAAAGTTGAAAGGATTCAAATATAATTTTCAATTTTT